>MDTB01036104.1_pt1 | contig 10402 bp, 7 predicted proteins | sample 811161 | NCBI WGS metagenome assembly MDTB01 (sample SAMN05326650, study PRJNA326480) | marine metagenome | isolation source: seawater | place: Mediterranean Sea | collected 2009
CGTTATTTAATCTCGCTAAATTATTTAATAGGTCGAAATTAGCAATAGTGTTTTTAGACTCGAAATTAGGCTTTAAAACAATGAAGCTTCCTGTGTCAGTAAAAACTTTATTATTTAATTCTGATTTAGCAATAAAATTATAACTTCCTTCAGATAACAAAACATCTAAATAATATGAACTAGAAAATCGATTAAATTTATAATTATAAGAGTCACCAATTGAATCAATTATTTCTAAATTTAGTTCAGGAAAATTAATTAATTCAAAATTACGATTATAAAATTCTCCTTCAAAAGAAATTCTAGAGTTAGAATACTGAATTGAATTATAATTGATGTGAAATCTTTTTTTGTTATCATCTGATAATAAAGATTGAACAATTTTGCTGATAAAACTATTGAAAAGCAAATTGCTATTATTTAAATATGTATCATTTAATTTTAATCTCCATAAGCCCTCACCTAATAAATAGGCTGATTTTTGTTGATTTTTAGCAAAAAATAAAATAGGTTTATTTGTGTTTATAGATCCTATTTGTTTATTCAGCAATACATCAGTTAAACTATTTACTTCTGGGACTAAAAATGGTACTAAAAGTGATGATGAATATGATAAAAAATCTACTAATGAATCGGATAGATTAAAAGTGGAAAAATTATCATTTAACGCAAAGTTAGAAAATTCAAAATCGAGATTTGAATTATTAAATTTGACTATATTTTGACTTTGATTTAAAAGAGCTAAATCAGAGTTTTTACCAATTATATACCAAACTGGAAAATCATATAAATCAATGCCTTCTACCCCAATTAGTTCGGAAACTTGATGAAGAATGATTAAACTATATCTTTTATAATCATTTATAGAGGGTTGAAAATTCTTGACCCATTCAGTTTCAACTTGATATTGATCAAAACTCTCTAAGCTATGTTTAATTGCTGTTATATCTGGATGATGATTGCCATATAAAATTAATATTTTTTTTCTATCATCCATTATATCAACATGAAAAACATCTTGGTTATTAAATAAATTATATTCGTCTGTATTTGATTCTAAATAAACAGAGTAAGATTTTAAACCAGGGGATTTTGGTGATATAAAAAAATGTATTTTCTCATCGTAACTTGATTTGTCAATAGAAAATTTCTTTATAAATAATGGTTTTTTAAATTCAGAATCTGTATTCTCAAATACTTTAACATGAAACTCTAAACCCTTCATTTGAAGTGCTTGAATATTAATCTCTACAGGGAAACTATTACCTAAATATGACAATTTATTTGTCTTAATTTTTGAAATTAAAAGATCTTTTCTTGCAGTTGTATCTCCGATTAATAATGTATATAAAGGAGCATTGTATTTATTTTTCAAATACAAGGGATTTAAACCTTGATTATAAATACCATCAGATGCTAAAATATATGCACCAACATTTTGATTAGAATAAATTTCTGAAACATGTTCTAAAATATTTGATATGTTTGTCAAGTCTCCTGAAAAATCTAAAAAACCCTTTTTAAAAGATTGATCAAAAGAAAAAACATCAATATCTAGTTTGGAATTTGAAAATAAAGAATCTAAAAAAACTAAATAATCATTTTTAAAATATAATGAATCATCTCCTAATATAATGGAAAAGCTATTATCTTGAAGAAAGACGATCTTGGGAGACTCCTCTACTTTTGTCTCTCTTTTTAATTTAGGATTAAATAGAAATAAAAACAGTAAGAAAAAAATACAAAACCGAACTAAAAATAATAAAGTCCTAATCAAATTTGAAACATTATTCAAACTAGTATGTTTTCTATAAAGCAAAAAACTTAAAAAAAAACTCAAAAAAAAACAACCCAGGAATTCAAATAAGGTTGTGTTTAAAATAATAGAGTTATAAAAAATCATTAAATAGAATTAAGTTACCATTCCTCCACAGACATTAATTACCTGCCCAGTGATATATGAAGATAAATCTGATGCTAAAAATAAAGCTAAATCAGCAACGTCTTTAGAATTGCCTGTTCTTTTTAATGGGATACTCTCTTCCCACCTTTTGATCATCTCTATGTCAAGATTATTTGTCATCTCTGTTTCAATAAATCCTGGTGCAATAACATTGCATCTAATATTTCTAGACCCAAGCTCAAGTGCAATAGACTTAGAAAAACCAATTATTGCAGCCTTAGATGCCGCATAGTTGGATTGACCAGGATTACCTTTCACGCCTACAATAGAACTCAAATTAATAATAGAGCCCTGTCGTGCTTTCAGCATGTTTCTTTGAACACATTTAGTCATATTAAAAACTGAATTCATGTTAACATGCATTACAGAATTAAAGTCGGCATCTGTCATGCGTAATAATAAATTATCCTTAGTAATTCCTGCATTATTTACTAATATATCTATTGAGGAAAATTCTTGTAATATATTTTTGATTAAATCTTCAGTAGAATTGTAATCAGATGCGTCTGACTTGACAGCTTTAATATTTACATTATACTTTTGACATTCTTCAATAACTAAATTAGCTTTATCAATTGACGATACATATGTGAACACTACATTAGCACCATTTTCAGCAAACTTCAAAACAATTGCCTTTCCAATGCCTCTTGATCCACCAGTTACAATTGCGGTTTTGTCTTTTAATATTTTCATGATTTTTCAAGAATTTGTTTCATGGCAATTCCTATATCCGCAGGTGACTCTACAACAGTAATGCCACAGTCTCTCATAATTTGCATTTTAGCTAAAGCGGTATCGTCTTTTCCTCCAACAATTGCACCTGCATGCCCCATTTTTCTACCGGGAGGAGCTGTTTGACCTGCAATAAATCCAACAACTGGTTTGTTACCATTTTCTCTGATCCAATAAGCAGCATCATTTTCCATCTGCCCCCCAATTTCACCAATCAATACAATTCCACTAGTCTCAGAATCATTCATAAACATTTTAACAGCGTCACAAGTATTAGTTCCAATAACTGGATCGCCGCCAATTCCAATACATGTAGATTGACCTAAACCTACTTTAGTTAATTGGTCAACTGCTTCATAAGTTAAAGTTCCTGAACGAGAAACAACACCAATACTTCCTTTTTGATGAATAAATCCAGGCATAATACCTAATTTAATTTCTCCTGGTGTAATAATTCCGGGACAATTTGGACCAATAAGGCGAGATTTTGATTGTTGTAAACATTGTTTAACCTCTATCATATCTTTTGTGGGAATACCCTCCGTGATACATACAATCAATGGAACTTCTGCATTAATAGATTCTATGATAGCAGACTTAGCAAATCTAGGAGGAACAAAAACAATAGAAACATTTGGACTGGTTGATTTAACAGCTTCAGAAACAGAGTCAAAAACTGGTTTATCTAGATGTGTCATTCCACCCTTGCCTGGTGTTACTCCTGCTACAATATTTGTACCATATTTTAGCATCTCAGATGAGTGAAATGTACCTTCACTACCTGTGAAACCTTGGACTAAAACTCTTGAATTTTTATTTATTAAAATACTCATATCATCATTATTGAATAACAAACTTAGAAAATAAATCAACTAATAATAAAATTTTAACTAACAATAATAAATTAAATTTGCTGTAAATTAACTTTTTAAAAATGAACCAAGATACAATTTGTGCTATTTCAACATCAAATGGAAAAGGTGCAATAGCTGTTATACGAATTTCAGGTTTAGAAGCCATCAATATTATCAACAATATTTTCAAACCATACAGTCAAAAAAAAATTTCTCACAAAGAAAAAAAACAAGTTTCAGTAGGAGAGATTATTGTAAATAATAAGGTTGTAGATGAGGTAATTGTAACTTCTTTTACATCTCCAAATTCATATACTGGCGAAAATACTGTAGAAATTTCATGTCATGGATCAAATTATATTCAAGAAAAATTAATTCAAATTCTAATTCAAAATAATTGTCGATTGGCCAAAAGAGGAGAATTTACTTTAAGAGCTTTTTTAAATGAAAAACTAGATTTATCGCAAGCTGAAGGAGTTGCTGAACTAATAGCATCCGAAAATGAAAAAGCACATGAACTAGCCATTAAACAAATGCGAGGAGGATTTTCAAAAGAAATTAAAGAGTTAAGAGAAAAGCTTGTCAAATTTGCTTCACTAATAGAATTGGAGTTAGATTTTAGTCAAGAGGATGTAAAATTCGTTAATAGAAAGGAACTATTATTGTTACTAAATAATATTAAACAAAAAATAAATAAACTAATTGATTCTTTTAAGCTTGGTAATGTGATAAAAAATGGTATTCCAGTTGCAATAGTTGGACATCCAAATTCAGGAAAATCAACTTTACTAAACAAATTATTAAATGAAGAAAGAGCAATTGTATCAGACATTAAAGGTACAACAAGAGATACAATTGAAGAAATCATTAATTTCAAGGGTTACAAATTTAGATTTATTGATACTGCTGGACTCAGATCAACCAAAAATAAAATTGAACAGATTGGTATTTCTAAAACATATGATAAAATAAATGAATCTGCATTTGTTTTATATATGATAGATAGAACAGATTTTAATCAAAGTAAAATTGAGAAAGAAATAATAAAAATTAAAAAAACATTAAACAAAGAAACTACACTCATTATTCTAGTAAATAAATTGGATTTAAATAGCCAGTCAGTAAATTTTATGCAAATTAAGAAGACTCCAGTAATTAATATATCTGCAAAAAAAGGCGATGGCATTCCTAAATTATTTAAAATTATTGAGTCACAAATTGAAAAATGGAATGATTTAAATAATGAATTTATTGTTATCAGTCAAAGGCATTTTGAATCATTAATAAATACAACTCAAGCAATTAAAGATATTGATTCGGGTTTAAAATCAAATATATCTGGTGAATTCCTATCGCTAGATATTAAAAGATCTTTAGAATTTCTAGGAGAGATAACAGGAGAGATTTCCAATGAACATCTTCTTGATTCGATTTTTCAAGATTTTTGCATAGGAAAATAAAAAAAATGTTATTATTGCATCATCGTTGGGGGTGCCAGTTGGCTGAGAACATACCCATAGAACTTGCGGTGGTAATTCATCGAAAGAATTATTAATTTAAAATTTAATACAATGAAAAATATTCCAATTTTCCTTATAATATCTATTAACTTTTTATTTGCTCAAAATAAAATAGACACAGTAATCCAGTTAAGTGAAGTTAATGCAACATTTTTGGCAACACAAAAAAGCCCTATCAATTATCAAAATATTTCATTAGAAAAAATAAAAACCGAATCTATTGGAAAAGAGCCATCAATAACATTAAGTACTACCCCATCAATTACTTATAGTGTTGATGGTGGATATACACAGGGATACTCATATTTCAGACTAAGAGGTCTAGATCAAACAAGAGTAAATATCACAATTGATGGAGTCCCACTTAATGATCCAATGGATCAAGCTTTTTATTTTTCAAATTTCGCTGACTTGCTTAGTTCAATTGATTTGATTCAAATTCAAAGAGGTGCAGGTATTTCTAAAAATGGTAATGCAAGCTATGCAGGTAGCATTGAGTTATTTTCAAAAAAACTAAGTGATCCTCAGAATTTTAATTATAAATTTGGTTTTGGTTCATACAATACTTTTACAACATCAGCTTTTTTCAACTCCGGAATCAAAAACAACAAAGCACTAAACCTAAGAGTATCAACAATATACTCCGACGGATTTAAAAATCATTCTTCTAATAATTCTCATTCATTAAATTTTTCAACCGGTTTTTTTCTTGATAAATCTATATGGAAATTAAGTTTGCTGGCAGGAAATCAAAAGAATGGTCTTTCTTGGATGTCTGTTCCTGAAGACGAGATCAACTGTTCTAAAACCACTAATGCCAACTCTGAATTTGAAGTAGATGACTTTACCCAGGTTCAAACAAAAATTCAAAATACCTTTATAATAAATAAACATAATTCAGTGAAATCAACAATTTACTTCACACTTGCTGACGGTTGGTGGAATTTTGATTTAGATAATTATTATGGTTATGATTCAGACGGTTCTAATCTAACAAAAAATGAAATTAAATCTGGAATGTTAGGTCTTTTTACAAACTATAAATTCCTAAAAAAGAATTTAAAACTGCACTTTGGAGTTCATGGAAATAGTTATAAGAATAACTTTATTGAAAGGAATACAGACTTAAATTCTGTGAACTATAATGTTGATAGATACAAAAACGAGTTAAGTGCCCACAGCAAAGTTGAAATTAATTTAGGTAAGAAATTTTTATTCTCTTCTGATGTTCAATTAAGAACTACACAGTTCGATTACGATGGAGATGTTATGAAATTTCATGAAATTTCATGGAGTTTTATTAATCCCAAAATGGGTTTAAGTTACATAAGTCAAAACAATGATGTTATTTATGCAAGTTTTGCTTCTACTGGAAGAGAGCCTGCCAAATACGATATGTTTCAAGGAAACGACATATTATCATATGTTGATGGTGCCTTAGACTGGACTACTTATGAGTATATTGGTCCTGAATATGGAAATCAACTTATTTCAAAGAAGGCTGAATTTGTTAATGACTTTGAGTTTGGAATTAGAAAGAAATTCGAAAATTGTAACATGAACTTGAATTTCTTTTTCATGGATTTCAAAAACGAAAGAGTTCTTAGTGGTCAAACTGGCCCAAACGGTCTAGCTCTCAGATCAAGAGTTGACAATAGTATTAGAACAGGTTTTGAATTTTTTAGTCAAATTACATTAATGGATAATTTAATAACTACAAATAACTCATCCTATAACTATAGTTCTGTAAACCAAAATGACATAGAATTTACTCCTATTTTAACTCCTAAAATCATTATCAACCAAGAATTTAGTTATTTGTTTAATAAATTAACTCTTAATCTTTCAGCCAGATATCAAAGTGAATCATATATGAATTTTGAAAATTCTGAAAGTCTAGATGACTATTTTTTGCTAAATGCTAGAATTGACTACAAGAATGGAAACTACACTGCTTCATTATTTTTAAATAATATCACTGATATACATTACTTTAATAATGGAGAGATTAATTCAGAAGGACAAAGAAGTTACTGGGTACAACCACCAAGGAACTTTTTTGTTTCTATAAAATATAATTTGTAATTATTTTCTATACTTTTCTTCAACAATTTCGGCAGAAACAATCCCTGTTGGAACTGCAATGATACCATAACCTAAAATCATAATAAAAGTAGCAATAATCTTACCTAATATTGTAACAGGTACAATATCCCCGTAACCAACAGTGGTAAGGGTAACAATTGACCAATATATACACTCAGGAAGTGTATTGAAACCATTTTGCTGGCCCTCAACAAGATACATCACTGAACCCAAAACTACAGCCAGTAATAAAACAAATAAAACAAATGCTAAAATTTTTGGTCTAGATTTATCTAATGCTATCATCATCATATTGTTACCTGTCATGTATTTTTTAAGTTTAAAAACCCTAAAAACTCTAATTAGTCTAAGAACTCTTATATCTAAAAGCACACCTATTGGTGGATAAAATGTCCTAAGATACGTAGGTATGATTGCAAGAAAATCTATTATTCCCCACCATGAAAAAATATACTTAAAAGGTTTTTTTGACGAGTATATTCTTAACCCATATTCTAAAGTAAATATAATTGTAAAAAACCATTCTAAAACTAATAAAAGATAGCCCCACTTATTCTGTATACTTGGAACACTTTCTAAAATTACTCCAATACAGGATAGCACAATAAAAACTAACAACCACACATCAAAAAGATAAGCATATCGACCATTTGTGGTAAAAATGATATTGTAAATTTTCTTTTTTATTGATTTTGAATTACTCACAACAAAATGGTATTATATTTTCAAATATATAATAATTCTATGAAAAAAAATACATTAAAACATATTGCATATGACAACTTTATTGTCTTATATAATTAAGAATCTCATTTGATGACCTTTTATTTTATCTCTTTAAAATAATATATAATATCAGTAAGATATTAAACTTAAAGTTTAAAATTCACTAAGAGAGCTCTATGATCAGATTCATAATTTGGCATTACAATATCTGAAAAATTATCAGGACCAATTAAAAAAACCGACTCAACAGTAATAGAATTATTATGATAAATAAAGTCAATTCTATCATGAACCTCGTCAAGATTAACTATAGGAGTCCAAGTATAACCTGGATAATCAATAGGATTAGTATATGCAGATCTGTAAGCATCAAGCAAATTTGAATTAATCATTTTATTAGATGCAGGCCAATCAACGGTAAACTGACCTTGATTACTAATTTGAAATTTAATTGCATTTTCACTTCCTTCAATCCAATCTAAATGCGATGGTTCATTAAAGTCACCCGTAACTATAATAGGCATATTATCATTAATTTGATTTATATGAAACAATAAGTTGTCAACATATAAGCCTCTAGATTGCTCTGCTTGATGAATTGCCTGTGACTCTGTTGTAATCAAAGTATCTCTTATATCATAGGGCTGATAAGGATGTGATGGAAAATGAATATTAAAAAAATGAACATATTGATTTTCATTTAATCTAATTTTAACATACATTTCATTCATAACTTCTACTGGATACTTTGATAAGATGGAAGTACTTTTATCATCGTTACCGTAAAAACAATAATTAAAACGATCGGCAATTTGTTTACCAATTTCATAGGACTCTTGTAAACCGATTAGATCAGGCTGTGTTTTATCAATAACTAGTGACACACTATTCAAAGAAGTTCTATCTAATCTGTTAAAAGATAAGACAGATAAATTAGTTGTATCAATTAGATTATTACCACAAAGTTCAATGTAAACCTTGTCATCATCAAATTCTGAACTTTTACAAGCAAACAAGATTAATAATACGGTGACTAAAGAAAAATACGACAATCTATACATACTAACTAAATTAATTAATAATGATTAAATTTGAAAAAGAATAACATGAAACCTACTAGAAAACTATTCCTTAAATCTATAATCCTAAAATTAGTTAATAAAATTATATTTAATCGTTTAATAAATCAAAAACAATTTATTGTAAGTGATTATTAACATATTTACGCCATCTATTTATAATATTTTTTAAATCTGATGGCAAATCAGTATTAAAAGAAACAATTTTTCCACTTTTAGGATGCTTAAGTGATAAACTAATTGCATGTAAAGCTTGGCGAGGCAAAATTTTAAAACAATTTTGCACAAATTGTTTATATTTTGAAAAAGTTGTCCCCCTTAAAATTTTATCTCCTCCATATTCATTATCGTTAAATAATGGATGGCCAATATGCTTCATATGAACTCTAATTTGATGAGTTCTACCTGTTTCTAAATAACATTTCACTAAAGTAACATATCTAAATCTCTCAAGTACTTCATAATGTGTAACCGCATGTTTTCCTTCACTAGAATCTTTGAATACAGTCATAATCTTACGATTTTTTTTATTTCTACCGATATTACCAGTAATAGTACCTTTATCTTCTTTAACATCTCCCCAAACTAAAGCAACATAAGTTCTTTTAATTGTTCTACTAACGAATTGTTCTGAGAGAAAAGTGAGTGCATGTTCAGTTCTAGCTATTACAATAAGACCAGTAGTATTTTTATCCAACCTATGAACTAATCCTGGCCTTTGAGTATCTGAATTAGCCTTTATATCTTCAAATCTATATAAAATGGCATGAACAAGTGTACCTGTATAATGTCCATAACTTGGGTGTACAACCATATTACTAGGTTTATTGATAATAACAATTTCACTATCTTCAAAAACAACGTCTAATGGAATATTTTCCGGAATAATTTCTTTATTATAAGGCTCGTAGCTAAAACGAATACTAATTTTATCATTTGGTTTTACCTTATAATTTGATTTCACTGGCAAATCATTACAAAAAACATTACCACTAGAAATAGACTTTTGAATTTTGGTTCTTGTAGTATTAGATAATCTAAGCAGTAAAAATTTATCAATTCGTATTAAATCATGATTTTTTTCAACTTCGAACAAATGATGTTCATACATTTTATTATCTGATATTTTATCTCCCTTTAACATAAGAAGCTATTCATGAATTATCGAATCATTTGACCAAACAGAAACAAATGAACCTAAAGTTAATTTCTCATTGAATTCAGGGACTTGTTTATATACAATACTAGATAGGCTATCATTAACTTCTAAATTAACAGAACCCACATTAAGTGAGAAATTATTCAATTTTTGTTTAACATCTTTAAGACTAAGTCCAATTAAATTCGGCACAAGAACTTCTGTCTCAAAACCGTTACCTAAATACAAATCAATAATTGAAAATTTTGGCAAACTATCTC
>MDTB01114905.1_pt1 | contig 10402 bp, 9 predicted proteins | sample 811161 | NCBI WGS metagenome assembly MDTB01 (sample SAMN05326650, study PRJNA326480) | marine metagenome | isolation source: seawater | place: Mediterranean Sea | collected 2009
CAGGTAACCAGTGAATGGTTGAGTGTAGAGAAGATAATCGATCATGAAAAATTGATCTTTTTCATACTCCGTATAGGACACTGCTAGTGATGATTTATCTAAGGAACAAGACAGCTAGTTTATAATCTTAAATCGATGGATGATATATTTTTAGATTAGTTTCAGCCAAATGAATTCAGTGGTTCAGTGAAACTCCACAAGAGAGTATTTGCGAGAGAAGCATTTGATGCCATTTATTTCGAATGGAATGCTTACCGGTCTTTGGTCGGTTCTGACTGGGCATTGTCTTAGGGGTAGGAGAAATCAAACAGAGTGTGGCTGAAGTGAACCAAAATGTTGATGTTTGAATGATGATTAGAAGATTCCTACCAGTATTTTGGAGGTAATAATTTACAATTTCGGGACGTTCATTTTTAAGCAAAAGATAGTGACAGCTTGGATAAAATTGATCAGTTTTCCACATTTTTTCCCCAGTAGAGCTTCCCAATTGCTGAAACATCAGCATTGACTCCAACGCCGCCGTGCTTTCCATCTGCCCCGAAAGATAGGATAACGTAGCGACTTCCATCACTTGAGTAATTGTAAGGATTCCCCCAGCCATCCGCGGGAATTTGTTGACTTCGAAAATAAGGCCCTTTCCAGTTCTCAACGTTGCTACCAAAAATTGGTTGCTGCAGGAGTGCACTCAAAGTTTGCTCCGTTGTTGGGAACCGGCTGTTGTGTGCTTCATACAAACTTAGGGCTGTTTCCAAATCTCTAAGTTGAGTTTTGGTAATTTGTATGGACTCAAACTGCACCTCGGGGCTCTCCCCCTCATTCTTAATCAGAGAAAACGCCTTTGAGGAACCTGCTAGATCAAAGACAGCCACATATTCAATTCCATCAGAATATTGTATCCCTACCGCTAAGGTCATAGAGTCTCTAACTTGTTTGATGAAATTAAGATTGGATTCCAGGTTTTCCCCGATGACAAGGAAGGTCAAATTGGCTTTGGTAAAGGCGGTGCCTTTTGTATTTTCGATTTTTCCCTTATCAAAACGATATCTTAATAGTTGTTCGAATCCATTCTTGCTAATGAAACGCTTCCAATCCACATAAATATCTCCATTATTCCTGATAATTAAAACGGGTTTTTTAACGGAGGTGTCTGGACCATCTTTAGCGGCCTTACTCACTGTTGAGATTTTTTCATCAGTAAATGGGTCTAGTCGCACACGGTGTTCCCAACCATTAGCCTGATAATCGTTGACCTGAATTGAGTAGATTTGCCCAAAAGTTGGAAGGGGTAGAAGTACTAGGGCTAGTAGCAGAGAGAATTTCATAGTTTGGTTTCTTTTTTCAAATATCGGTCACTTTCTTTATCAGTTGACGAAAGTTGGAAGGATATGACGCACTTCTAAAGAAAAATCGGAAAAAGAGTTTGAATGATTGTAGAGCTTGTAGACAATCGATGCCATTAACAAAAGCCAGCTGTCAGTATTGAGGTAAAATCACACTCGAAAAAGAAAACTGGAAAAGAAGAGGTTGTTAGATTTGAAATCGATGAACAGCGGGAGAAATGTACGGCTTATAAAAAAGTCTATTGGTGAGATTTAATAAGTAGTTATTCAGATCATTACTGTGGAAAATGTAGATTCCATCAATGTGTATTCAATCCAAATGTTAATTTGAATTTTAGGGAAAAAGAAAATTGCTGTAATCGTTGTTGTTTTTATTTACATTTTTATCCACTGTTACTGTTTATGCCAAAAATATTATAGATTTCTGAATTCGCTATATTAATTTTAAAAAATTCAAAAATCACAACCCAGATGATAAAGGCAATCTCCCCTCAAAACTCGCCCAGGGATTCTTTGGCAAACCACAACACCCCCTGCATCAAAATAAACTTTCTCAGGCCGGGAACCCGGAGTCTCTGGGAGATGAACATATCCAGCAATGTCTCCTTTTTTGACTTCACTTCCAAGTTCAGCTACTGGTTCGAATAGACCCTCACCATCTGCATAACTAAAGAAAGAGAAGTCTGGCGCATGAAGCATCCGTGATTTTTTTTCAACTGGAGCCACCCTGCTGTTATGCAGAACCCCAATCTCCGCAAGAAATCGACGAGTTCCCTCCTCACAAATTTTCAAACATTCAGCTGTTATGGTCCCACTTCCTCCCATTTCAGTGCCAAACATCAATACGTTTTGGCGCCGGGCAGCATGATTGCCTGAGGAACCAGCTGCATGGCCGCCAGGAAAGAAAAAGGAATAAGGTGCCCCAAATGCTTCCATTAGTCTTTGAATTTCCTTTAACCGTTCTGCATCAGTCTCCAAGGCTGCAACCGCACTGGGAATATAATGCAATGAGGATCCTCCACTGTGAAGATCCAGTCCATAGTCTGCCATTGGCATCAGGACTGATTCCACATAATGTGCAATCACAAGAGTTGGAGACCCCTCAGGGTCTCCTGGATAAACGCGATTCAGGTTTAGATCATCAATTGGTGAGGTTCGTAGTCCCGCTTTGCCTGCTGGAAAATTAAGCATTGGCAAGATGATTATTCTGCCGATGATATCTTTGGGTTCCAATTCGTAAATCAATTTTGAAAGAGTTACTTGCCCTTCGTATTCATCGCCATGTGTGCCAGCGAGAAGTAGTGCGGTTGGCCCTTCTCCATTTCTGATACATGCTACTGGAAACGGAATCCAGCCGTAGGCAGATCGATGCACGGAATGAGGAAGTCTGAGATAACCGGTTTGTTTACCTTCTTTTTCAAAATCGATGGTTGTCATAATTGGGCTGGAGGTCATATTTTTCTTCTCCTATGTTTCTATTTAGATTTTCAAGTAAATAATTGAAAATAATGAAGTCAGACAGGTTTTCTAAATGATTTGAAAAGTAGCACTTATTTAAGGTTCAGAATGAAGCAATTAAATATACACACAAACTGATTTCTTCATAGTTTGAATTGAAAAAATTTTTGGCCTTGACGAACGACAAGCCATACGTTTCATGATTCGGAATGGACATTGTTATCACTAGTAGCAATCAACAATCTTTGACGGCGATAGACCCAAAGGGAAGAATAGTATTACAGAATTTAGCTCCCATGAGATTGGTATTTGTCAGATCTGCCCCAAATAAATCAGCCCGAAATAGCATGGCACCACTTAGGTCAGCTCCGCTCAAGTTTGCTCTTCTCAAATTGGCAAGGTGTAAAATAGCGCCACTAAGATCAGTTTCTTGAAGATCAGTCTCATAAAAATTAGCGCCACTAAGATCACACTTGGGACAATTTTTTGAATTCTGAAGTTTCCCCAAATCTTCTGGGTTATAACCAAAAATCTGACCGGTTAAGCACAAGAACAAGAGTAACATAAAATTTATTTTTTTCATAAAAACAATATCCAATTCTAAATTGTTACCTGTTCGGTAAAACTACCAAAAATGTGAATTCTAAAAAAATCATTATCTATAAAATATGCTATGATAAAAGAGTTATTAATAATTTAATCAAAATAAAATTTAGAGTTCTATTGAATTATCTCTGTTCCAATTAATTTAATTATTTTGAATCTATTTTGAAAAAGTATAGAAATCAAGTAATTAACTACCAAAAAAATTAAATTTTATCCACCGATTTTTTTGAATGCAATCTTTTTAGATCCTAGAAAATTTGCTACTTGTTCATATTTCTCACCATGAATTTCAATAAAGTCATTTTTGTAAGTACCGCCAACACCAGTTTTTTTCTTCAAATCTCTAGCAAGTTCCTTGCACCAGCTTTTATTACTTGGAAGTCCTTTAATTTCAATTACAGTTCTTCCTTTGCCCGAAGTCAATCGCCGAACTAAAAGCTTTAGCGAAGACTCATCAACCTCATAAACATTTTTTGAAATTTTAGTTTTATGCTTTCTTAGATCACCAAATTCACTTGAATAAACTAAATCATCACTCACGATTTCCCTTTCATATTTAAAATATGAAAAAGGTGTGGCCGGTCAGCTCTTGAAATAGATCCAAGTAATACAAGATTTGATGCCATATGCAAAGTATCAGGTAAACAAAGATCTGATATTCCGCAGAAACTGCAGCTATTGTGAATCTCTTTGAACCAATGGTCCCAAATTAAGAAATTTCAACAAGTCTATGCCTAAAAAGCAGAGCTCAGGCTAATTTTTTTGGATTCGAATGATATTATTAACTTTATATATCCCCAAAATCAAGAAAATGGCTTTGTGATTTTGGCATTGGCAAATTACTGTTAAAATAAATTTTAAATTTGAATTGAGGCTGGCCAGAAGTTATAGGCTAGCCAAACAATGCACACCGATGATTAAAAATCCAATGATATATTCTAACTTTATGTTGGATGATTTAAGCATGACTTATTTCCTTGAGGGTTTTCTATGAGCTTAAGAACTATGTACTAGATCAATGATTCTCCACTTCAGTTAGACTATATTCTCAGATCGGGCATTTGGGGAGGAAGTCTGGGGGAGAAACAGGACAGGTTTATGCTGAAATCTTAAATTATCGGATTACGTACCCAAAATGATTGAAAATATCATCCCAGACAAATAATGGGTTTAAGGGCAGATCAGAAGGTTACAGGACGTCAAATTTTCACCAACTAATTGGAAATGGTTTTGAAAAGTTGTCTCAATCTAACACTAGATCTTAATTTTCAAAAAAATATGCCCTCCTGATATTTGTTTTGCTTGCTTGCCATCTACCTGACAGTGATTATGTCTAGACTAATCAGGTTTGGACACTCTAACTGTTGGATCGAAAATCCGATCCCAGACTGAGTACAATCCACCGACATCAAACCTCTGTTGAATTTGTTGAAAACTTCCAATATTTATTTGGTTGTTGATTTGACGACCGACTTCGAAATTGAATACATAAGCCCCCTCAACGCCCATCCGAAGATCAGAAATGATGATCTTGTCATCTGATTGCCTTACCTTATATTGACCTTTGGTAAACCAGGTGAGGCGCTCAATTTTTGGGTGGTCTATAATGGTAGTAAGTAATTCTTTGTTCTGAGGAAACCCACGGACCTGAATCTGATCCAAATTATCAAAGATAGATGCCCAGATTTCGAAGTATTGGTCATCTTTCACTGCGACTCCTCGCCATAGTAGGGTATTTAGGGGTGCAGGAGTGGACTCAAAAATTTGAACTGAAATACCACGTTTGGCCAATGCTTTTTGAATCCGATGATCAATTACCCACTTGGCTCCAGTACTCCATACGAGGTATAGCGTTGAAAGTCCTAACATGATGACATTGAGTGTCAAAGCTCGATCTCGTTCATGTATAAGAAATGAACAGATTACAGCTACAAGTAGTGGGATAGTGTAGACTGGATCCACTATAAATAAAATTGAGTGTGCAAAGGGGTAATCTGTCAGTGGCCAGAGGATCTGCGTTCCATAAACTGTGAATAAATCAGCTAGTGAATGGGTGGTGAAACAAAGGTACACTGCGATATGCCATCGAATCAAAGACGCATCACGACCAAAAGGTAATCGGGATAAAAGCCGGGAGAAAAGTGGGGTTACTAAAGCTTGCACCAAAAATGAGTGGGAGAATCCCCGGTGGTGAGTCATGTTCTCAATTGGACCACCAAAATCAATAAGTACATCAAGATCAGGCAAAGTCCCTAAGACCATTCCACAGAGTGTGGCACGTTTTCCAAGGTGTCGACCTAAAACGGCATAGGTGACAGCGCCACCTAAGACAGCTTGTGTCACAGAATCCAAAGCATCTCCTGCAAATCAGATTTATTTATTGAGACTGGTTTAAGGGTCATAAGACAGCGCTAAGATATCCAGAATAGTCTTGGCCGGGTGATTTCGTAAGGCAATAATGGTAAACAGCTTGAAACAAGCTGCGAGGTAACATGAGTTCGATCATTGGCACAAAGAAAATAATTTTATGTTTTTGAATCAGCTTAATAATAGCAGTCCTTATTCTCATTCCTTCACTTTTAGAGATGCGGTGGTACTCCTTAAAAGCCAATCTTGCCAATGAGTAATTTTCAGAGAAAGCTCGCCGTTCACTAAATGCTTTGCTGCTTTGAATTTTCAGGCAGTTAAAAGGATTTTTTAAGAGAGGATATGGGGTAGATTTCTTCAATTGTCGAGTTTGTGGATAAAAATGTTCGACAAAAATATGATTAGATCTAATTTTAAACGATCAATCTGAAATATTGTCAGCCGTCACAGTGACTGCAAGTGTGAAGAGAAATGGATCAACTCAACAAGTAGGTATGGGAAAAGGGCTAATAAGAGAATTTAATGGGTGTTCCCATGAGACGTTTTATACAGATGTTCTTATTTTTGAAATTGTAACCTGAGTTATGACCTCATAATCTTCAGAAAGCTTTGTTTCACGGATTTGATCTACAGACCAATAAAGTCAGTCGGGAAGCTATTAAACAGTCGGTTAAATTTAGCTGATTGGTTTGAGAGGGAGCACCAATCTCATAGTAAGTAAAAAAACCAGTGATTTGAAAATCAGAAAATAGTCAAAATTTTCGATTACTTTCTTGAAAGAATTAACCAAATTTCAGTTCATCACTTGTGAAGCATTAAGTTCTCCTACGTTACACTAATGATTGCCTTAATCGAGTTTTGGAAAATACCTTTCTCAAAAGACCGATACCGAAGTCTGGTCATCTTAAATTTTGAAGAGAGGCTGATCCAAAGTTGGAACATCTCAAGATCGCTACTTTTTTGAGAAAACTTCCCTGAATGGAATTTATTAGGAACTACTCGCGAACTTGCATTCATTCACTGAATTGCGTAGCCAGAGTCTTGATTTCTCACTTCGACTTTGATGGCAAATCTGAGGTTTCAAACCATTTTTGGTGGTGCCCTCCAAATCTGCTTTCGCTCATGGGTTGGTAGAGAGCATGAAGAAGATCATACAATATTTGTTTGACTGTATCCTGCCCCCACGATACCAAGGGCGCCAAAAGTATCATGTTTTTTTTGTTGCTTTAAGCATCAGTTATTTTTATGAAATAATTTTTATAGCTTTTTGCACTTATACAGACAGGTACCACAACTCAAGAAATAATCACTTCAATGTGATTGAGAAAACAAATGAGAGCACCATATCAAGTTTTGGTTTTTCCATACAAACATAAGGATGAAACTGTTCTTTTTCTCTTGTGTTTAAGAAGAGATCTTGGCTTCTGGCAGCCCGTATCAGGTGGTGGGGAAGATACTGAAACTTATCTAGAAACTGCTAAAAGAGAATTGAGTGAGGAAACAGACCTAGTGGGCAAAAATTGGATGCAACTGGACTCAATGTGTACCCTACCAAGAATATTATTTAATGATCACAAGCATTGGAATAACCACCTTTTGGTAGTTCCAGAATATGCTTTCTCCGTGCAAGTCAAAGGGGAACCTACATTATCATCAGAGCATATTGATTATTGTTGGTGCAATGCAACCGAAGCACAAAAACTTCTTAAATATGATTCCAACAGAATTGCTCTTTGGGAACTGTGTGAAAGACTGAAATCTCAGGGAAAACAGATTCCAAAATTGGAACGGTTTTGAAACTAGAAAAAATTAACAAATGGCGACTTTCAATTTGGCTTTCTTGAAATAGGAATATCAGAGGTGCTCTGGTTCATCCCCTATTTCCGTCATCTTCTCATGAAGTTCAATTTTCATTTTTTTGACAACTTCTTGATACTCAGGTTGTGAATAACAGTTAAACAGCTCCAATGGATCTTTCTCACAATCAAACAGTTCCCATTCACGGTCTTCTCCACCGTGATTCGTTCCTGGCAAATCATAGCCCTCATTATACCAATAAATCAGCTTGTAGCGTTGATTACGAATTCCATAATGGGAATATGCGTTATGGTCAGGGTCTCGGTGCATCCAATAGCGATGATATGCTATATTGGACCAATCATCCGGAACTTCTCCACGGAACAATGGCCGAAGACTACTTCCCTGCATGTAATTTGGAATAGAAAGACCCGCGAAATCAAGAAATGTGGGTGCAAAATCTACATTACAGCAAACATTTTCAGATACTGACCCCATCGGAATTTCAGCAGGGAAACGCGCAAGAAAAGGCATTTGAAAAGATTCTTCATACATGAACCGTTTATCATACCAGCCATGTTCACCAAGAAAAAATCCTTGGTCAGATGTATAAATGACAAGAGTGTTCTCAGCTAGTCCATTATCATCGAGGTAATCCAGAATTTTACCAACGCTTTCATCGATTGAATGGATAGTACGTAAGTAGCGCTTCAGATAACGCTGATATTTGAAATGACTTAGTTCTTCGCGGCTCTGAAAAGTAAAGACCTCTGCAGTATCTTTATCAATTAGTCGGAGATTACTGACATCTGAAGGGTTTGGGATTTTTCGATTAATACTGCCAATTCTTGTCCGTTCCCCAACCTCAGAGCCACCCTCAGGTTGAACGAGTCCCAAGTCCGAATACTTCATATCATCTTTGATTCTCATTTTGGCTTCTTTAGCAGCCCGAGCACGATTTTTATAGTTGTCATCAAAAGTCTCGGGAACCGCTATGTCAGCTTGATAAAGCCCCCTGTTTTTTGGATGGGGTTCCCATTCACGATGGGGAGCTTTGTGAAGGCACATCAAAAAGAACGGTTTTTCAGTATCTCTTTTCTGGAGCCATTTTAAACTTTTTTCCGAAATGATATCTGTTGCATAACCTGGAATTTCAATGGTCTTGCCCATCTCAATCATGTAAGGATCAAAATATTCTCCCTGCCCAGGTAACACAGACCAAAAGTCAAATCCAGTAGGTTCGTGTTCTTTTCCCTCACCCAAATGCCACTTCCCAATGACTGCAGTCTGATAGTTGCCAGTTCTCAAGTGTTTTGCAACATTTGGCATTCTATTATTGATAGGTGTTTGCAGTGTGAAGACACAATTTACATGGTTATACGTACCCGTAAGTATAGCAGCCCGACTTGGCGTACAAATCGAGTTGGTAACGTAACAGTGGTTCAAGCGAATACCTTCTTCGGCAAGTCGATCGATATTTGGGGTCTCATTGATTCCAGCCCCATAGCAGCTAATGGCTCTGGCGGCATGATCATCAGCCATAATGAAGATGATATTTGGTTTTGGATTCATTTTGGAGATTCTCTCTTTGTTTACCTCAATATTTTGGGAGTAGCGAAATAATACTAAGCTCCATCAAAATAAAAAAATGATCAATTATTCACTTTGCTGTATGAGCCCGTGTAATATCTGATTCATCGGGTTTGTAGAATGACTCAGAACTAGTACTGAGTCGGAGCCCCATTTGTTTAATCGCTGTGTCGGAGACTTTTTTCAGCGGGGTATATTGGGGATGATGTGATGAAAAATATGGATCATTCCTGGCTGCGTTATAGCAACAGATTAAGTTCCAGCGATTCCTTTCGCTGATGTTAGCATCCGATCTGTGAAGAGTGTTGCAATGGAAAAAAATTGCGGAGCCTGGGTCTAGTTCGCAGTAAACAAGTTCTAACCTAGCTAGCAACTGTTGAACACGTTCAGGGTCAGCACAGTTTTGGGTCGAATAAACACCATGTTCAATACGGCCAGCTTTGTGAGAACCACGTATAACCTGTAGACATCCATTTTCTCTATCGGCATGGTTCAAGGCAATCCAGCAACTTGCCATGTGAGGATACAAGCACCCATTTTTATACCAATATCCGTAATCTTGGTGCCATTCCCATGCGCCTCCTTCAGTTGGTTTTTTTAGGATTAGCTTTGAATGGTAGTGATAAACCTCACCGTCAAGTAGTTTTTCCATTGATCCTACGATACGGTTTGAGCGACTTACCATCCCCCAAAGATCATTTCCGGGATGATTCCAAAGTGTCATTTGACTATTTTGTCCTTTTCGATCGCTTACATCAAAAACATTCTCCTTCATCATTGGATCAGCATTTGCTGCAGCTAGTAGGAGTTTGGTTTCTTCAGAATCTAGCAGATTTGGAATTATCAAGAAACCATCTTCAAGAAAATCGTCAACTTGTTCAGTGGAAACTTTAAATTCTTGCATTATGATCCTAAATTTTTAGAAAATAAAATCAGGTTACGACTCAATATTAAGATATAAATTTTTAGAAAAAATATTATAATTTTTTTGAAAGTTAAAAATCATTAGTATAAAATTTTCCTGATTAAACATTGTGTTAATTCTTTTTTTATTGAAGAAAGCAATTCGTTATAATTTTGAGAATTAAAAGTTCGCTCGCATCGAATGATTTGTCAATTGGCAGTATAGTGAACCAATTAATTTTGATCCTGATTATTTAACTTTTTTATGACTTATTCACTACAAAAATAAGAAAGTTTTTGAGCAGAAAACTAATGGGCAACTCTTGGACTTTGTCCCAAGC
>MDTB01238252.1_pt1 | contig 10402 bp, 10 predicted proteins | sample 811161 | NCBI WGS metagenome assembly MDTB01 (sample SAMN05326650, study PRJNA326480) | marine metagenome | isolation source: seawater | place: Mediterranean Sea | collected 2009
GATTTAGATAGAGAATATGATGCTAAAGCTGGTAGAAAAGTTCCTGTTTATGAAAATGGTAAACAAAAAATGGAAAATGGAACTCCTGTATATAAAAGTTTTCAAACACATTTTTCTACAGACTTTCATTATTTTATGAACTCAATGACAGATTTTGGAGAAATTGAACAATTTCAAAAATATTTAATTGAAAATAGAGTTGTTGCACCTAATACTTTTATCGGTAGTGAAGGTGAATACAGTAGTGCATTAGAAGCTGCAGTAGTTACAGTTATGGCATATTTAGATAACGAACATTATATTGCAGAAGGTACTGAACAGTGGAATCAAATTATGAATGATGACCCAATATTTTTTAGTAGCTCTCAAGCTGGAGATTACACTTTAGATAATAATAATATACCTGTACCAACTGAAGAAGGTTTAAGAAGAACTCAAGACCTTAAATTATTTAATTGGGGTATTCAAGAAATCCGTAAAGATTATGAAAAGTATGCAGCTTATGAAGAACAAATGGCTGATGAACAACTTGTAAATCAATTAAAAACTCAATACCAAGTAATGACACCATTACAAAGAGAAGATGAAGTGCAATCTTGGTTTGAACAAAAACTTGGTAGAAAAGGTAGTAAAAGAGAAATTGAAGAATGGGCTAATAATATAGCACTAAATTATTCAAGTGTATTTGATACATTAGTAAAAGATGTAATGGCATTACAATCAGACATGGGGTTAAGAGATTGGGAAACAGGTTATCTTGCTTCATTTGGTAATGATGAAAATACAGAAATGAAAAAGAAAACATTTAATGATATGACTGATATTTCTGCACAATTAGCACAAGAAAATCCATTACTACAATCTGAAGATAGATTTGATGATATATATGCTGAACAAATGGAATCATATGAAGTTGGTAAAAAATCTATACAAGAAGACAAAGATATATTAAGGATGATTTATGGATAAAGAAAAATTAAGGCAAGAATTTTTAGAATCGTTACAAGCTTATCAAAATGAATACGATATTCCACAAGTAGAAATAGATAGAGTTATTTTAGATTATGATAATGTTGCTGAATTATTAGAAGATGAAGGAGCATTAAAAAGATATGGTGGTCAAATGTTAGAAATGACAGCATATCGTGCTGGTGCATTTAATACTAATCCTGCAGATGACATAATAATACCTTCACTTACTGATGATGAAATAGAAATGGCTACTGAAGATTTTAAAAATGAAGAAACTTCTTCAGCAGATAAACCTTTTACTGAGTCTGAAGATGGAGTTAGATTAGAAGGTGAAGTAGTAGATGAAATAAATCCTACAGATAAAGAATTTCAAGGAATTATGGATAACGAATTAAATACACATTGGTGGCGTTATGACGATTCTTGGGATGATAAATCCAAAGATTATATGGAACGATATGTATCTGGTGATTTAACAGACGAAGAAATGCAACAATTAATAGACGACCAAGATAGAAGTAACGATATGGATAATAAAATAGCAGATGCTCAAGCACAATATGAAGCTGAATTAGAAGAAACTGCTAATAAAGCTGGTATTAAAGATACTAAAGCTTTTAAAATAGCAATACAAGCAGGTACAAAAATATTACAAGCTATTGATGAAGAATTATTATATTCACCGTTATTGCTTGCAGAGAAAGGTTTAAAAGCATTAGGCCTAGGATTACCAGGAAAAGCAGTAGGTGGTCTTACAAGGGCTGCATTGGTTTATGAGGACCTTTTATTTAAAGCCAACGTAGGTATAGCTGGATTAGCACATGGAAGTTTAGCTATGCAAGGTACTGCATCAAGATTACCTACTGATATTGCAAATGGTATAGCAGGTTTATATGGTGCTGGTATGCCTGAACAAATAGTTCCTGAAGCAGAAGGTGGTATGTCTAAAGAAGAACAAGGTAAAAGACATAAAACATATTTTGCTAATCAAATGTATCAATACTCAAGAATGTCTCCATCATTTAGATTATTTACTGATGTAATAGGCCCTAAGACTGGTATAAGTGACCCTATACAAGGTTGGCAAAAATTTGGTAAAATGTTAGGTGGTGATAGCTAATGTCTGATTATGATTTAAAACTTGATGAAGGTTCTTATTTAGTTTTTGTTGAAGAAACTGGTGAATTGTTTATTGCTTATGATGAAGGTGATTATTCATTATTATTTGAAACTGATAACAGTTTATCTAGTTTAACTTATTTTAATGAAATAACAGAACCTAAAACACAAGAAATAGAAGCTGGTATGACTGTTACATCTACTCCTAGTAAAAAATTACAAGAAAAATCTTATATACAACAATTAGCAAACAAAGGTTTAGCTATGATTATTGATACTCAAGAAAATTTTTATACTGCAAAAGGTATAGGAGATTTACAAAAATTTGTATATGTAGATTATGATTACTCACAATTAAATTTAGCTATTAATTCTCATGGTTCTAAAGCAATAGCAAGGTTTGTAGATAAATTAGAACAAAATGCTACTAATGCACCTTGGTGGAAAGACTCTGCTTATAGACAAGAAGCTGCACAATGGTATAAAAAATATGGTGCTACAGGATATGATTTATGGTTAGACACTACACATGACAGATGGTTAGAAGAAAATGGTTATGACCCTAGAACATATGAAGCTTGGCAAGAATATTCTAAATCAGAAACAAAATGGAATGATAAACTTGCTGATTATAAAGGTCAATTAGAAGATAAAGTTATTGGTGCAGGTGGAAAATTATCTAATGAAGCTTTAGAGTATGCTGCTAATGAATGGGCTTGGGGTAGATGGGATGCTGCAAAAGCTGGACGACAAGTACTTAAAGCAATTGACCCTGGTGAACCAGGTACATTAGATGCTGGGTTTATGTCATTTCTTGAAGGAACTGAAATTACAGAAACTACATTAAAAGAAAAAGAAGTACAAGATGATTTAAATACATACTTACCATCAGATTTACAAACTATACATAACGTCAAAGAATTAGCAAGAAAATACAGAAATGACCCATCATTTAAAAATAAATTTATTGAAGATTTAAAAAATGAAAGATATGCAGTTTATCCACAATATGATAAAAATATACCTTGGTCAAGTATAGTTGGTGGTAAAAAATCTATGGCTTCTGGTGTTTGGGGTATTAGTATAAATAATATTAAAGACGATGATTCAGCAATAATACAATTGTTAATGGATAATGACCCAAGTAAAGCACAAGAAACATTAAGACAAGTAGGTTTAGATAGAGGATATACAAAACCAATGAACGATTTTTCAACTGCTTTAGCTACAAGTTACGGTACAGGTGTTGTAAGGTCAGGAGGATTTAGGGAATAATATGGCAGCTTTAGATTTTGTAGACGGTACAGATAATAATCAAGTAACTATTTATAAAGATGGTGCTGTATCTACTGCACAAGAAGGTATTAGAGAAAAAGACCAAGGAGTATCAGAATTAACAAGAAAATTAGCTGATGGTTGGAGTTTAAGTCCTACATTTGGCGGTGCTTCTAATTCTTCACAAACTGGATATAGCTATGACAAAGGCATATCTATGGCACAAGATTTATTTAGTTTTTTTCCAGAAGAAGTTACTAAAGAGTTTGCTAATGCATGGGTTAAATATGGAAATGCACAACAAGCTTCAGTAGCAGTAAGAAATACTGGTGCTTGGAAAAAAAATTTTGATTATTTATTAAGAGAAGATAATACTTTAATTATGACTGAATTAGAATCATTATCTACTTTAGCTTCTTATAGAGAAACATTAGGTGAAGTAGGTATTGGTGATACTGCAGAATTTGAAGAAGATTTTAAAAAATTAATTACCGATGAAGTATCTGCTATTGAATTTCAAGACAGAATTAATTTAGTATACGATGGTGTTAAAGACCAAATACCTGAAGTAGAAAAATTATTTAGAGATAGATATGGTATTGAGTCAGACAGTGGAACTATATTTGCTGCTTTAATAAAACCAGAAATAGAAGACAAATTATTAAAAGGTGAAATACAAACATTACAATTACAAGCAGAAGCTTCAACAAGAGGATTTAGTACTTCATTTGCAAGGTTTGCAGAACTTAGAAAACGTGGATTAACACAAGAAATGGCTAAAGGATTATATGCACAAGGTTCTGATTTTATTAATAGAGCTGCTGGTGTTGGTAGAGAATTAGGTATAGAAACATTAGAAGAAGCTGCATTAGGTGATGTTATATCACGTAAAAGAATTGCTAGAACAGAAGCAGAAATAGCTGCTAGAAGTGGTATACAATTAGGGGCTGCAAAAAAAGGTGACGAAGTTACTGGACTTATAGCAGATTAGTGTATAATATATATTAAGCGTTGCGTGGTCCGCTGACAATTGACCTGCATTCGGCTTTCAATGCCTGCGTAGAAAGCTTGTACTTAAATCGCAGAGTAATGGACTTATAGCTTTTTGCTACCAGAGCGTAAGTCAAGTGGTAAGGTAGCACCGCAACAAAATTCCTATGGTTTTGTTTGTAAGGTAAACACATAGTGGAGGTACTAAATGAGTGAATTTGAAGCACCAGATAATGGTGTTAAACACATGAGAGAAACAATTGATAGAAAAGATGAATCTATTAAAAAACTTGAAGCAGAATTAGCTTCTTTTAAAGAAAAAGAAATTGATTCAGTATTCAAAGATATAGGATTATCTACTGACAAAGGTTTCGGTAAAGCGTTAAAACAAGTGTATGATGGACCAATAAATACAGAGTCTATCTCACAGTTTGCTAAGGAAGAGTATGGTTATGAGGCAAAAGGCCAAGTTCAGGGTGAACCACAACCAGAAGTTGCTCCTGTTGTTCAGGATGATGCTCGGTCCAGAGTAGCTGCACTTGATGCAAATTCTACAAGTGACGTACCAACAGATGTTCTTACTCAATTAAGTGAGATAATTGCTAAAGGGTCTCCAAAAGATTCTATTAGAGCAAAATTAAACTTAATAGAAAACGAAAAGAACTCTAAAAATTAAGTACAAGTTAAATAGTTAAATACGGAGGTAATTAATGGCAAACATTAGTTTGACAAATAATTCAATTTACTCCCAGAAGATAAATAACTTTTCTGGTGAGTTATTCCGTGTAGGTGGTCAACGTACTCCTTTCTTATCAGCAACAGGAGGATTAAACGGAGGTAAGGTTTTACAATCTACTTTCTGGCAAATCCAAGCTGCTGATGGTCACACAGTTTCTTCTGAGCCTACTAAAGGCCAAGAAGGTGCGCAACCAACAGAATATCTTGGAAGAGATAGAGTTGCTTACACAGGTGTGACACAAGTCTTCCATAAAGGTGTAAAGATGACCTACACAGCTATGGCAACTTACCAACATCAAAATCCATTTGATTTATCAGCAAATATTGCTGCTTCATCTGATGGTGACGGAACAGTTACAGCTGCAGACAAATTAGGTCTTGCTGGCGGTAACCCAATTGTTGATGAGTTTTCAGAGCAAATGTCTTTAGCACTCGAAAAAGTGGCTAGAGAAGTAGAATGGTTCGCATTCAATGGTACATTCGCAGATGGTGCTAATACAACACCAGGTGCAGGTACTAGAGAAATGCGTGGTATTTCAGAATACACTTCCTTAAATGCTAACTCTGACAACACTGTAGCTCCAGTAGCAACAGCAGGTAACATTTATTGGAACGGTACAACAGGTAACGGGTCTACAGGTACAAACCAAGTTCTTTCTTGGGATGCTATTGCAGGTTCTTTAAAGAGACTGTATGATGCACACGCACCTATGATTCAACCAGTTCTATGCATATCACCGCAAATGTTGTTGGACCTAAACAAAGAGTTAGTAAATAACTCATTGTCAGGAACTTTAGGAACAATTGTACCTAGAGATAGAAACATTGCTGGTATTGATGTTGATACAATCGTAACCCCATTCGGAGCAATCGGAATGATGGTTATTGACCCTAATATCATGCCTGGCAACACTGCATTTATCTTAGACTTTGCTTTCATACAACCAGTGTTCACAAATATCCCAGGATATGGAACAGTGTTCGTAAGAGACTTAGACCAAGATGATTATGCAAGAGTTGGAAAAGCAATCTACATGGAAATGGGATACGACTTCGGTCCTCCTTCAGTCCATTTGAAGATAGCTAAAGTAAAAGACTAACAAATTTGAAGATTAGGGTGGGAATCCACCTCTCACCCTTTTCTTCTGCTATAGTGAGGAAAGTATGAAAGTAAAAAGTGTTGTAATAGATATATCAGCAGACGCAAGTAATTCAACAAGTTTTCAAACTGATGGATTATTGTTATGTGGTATTAAATTTCCTGCAGCAATGACAGGTTCTAATATTACATTCGACCATTCATTAGATAATTCCGCTTGGTCAGATGTTAAAGAAACAGATGGAAGTGATACAAGTTATACAGTATCAGCTGGTGACCTTATAAGACTTGACCCTTCAGGTTGGGCTTTTGCAAGTAACGGATATTTAAGAATAACATCTGATGGTACTGAAGCAGCTGACAGAACAATAGAAGTATATTTAAGAAGAAGTTAGGTAACCAATGAGTACAACTGTTGGTGACCTAGTTGATAGGATATATAGAGAATATTTAGAACCAGTTGATAGCGTTGAAAGTTATTCATATTTAACTGGAGCTATATCAGATTCTGCAACTACCATTGGTTATGCAGGAAGTATGTTTTCAGTTGAAGAAGAAGATTCTTTAGACGCTGGCATTATTATAGAAATAGGCCAAGAATTAATGTTTTCTACAGCTTTAAATACTGTTACTAATGAAATAACAGTACAAAGAGGTGCTAGAGGAACAACAGCAATTGCACATAGTGCTAATGATTTAATTAAAATAACACCAAGTTTTCCACGTAAAAATGTATTTGAAGCTGTATCAGACCAAATTAAAAATTTATTTCCTACATTATACGCAGTAGAAACATTAACTCTTACATCTGGAACAGGATATAGATTACTTGGAACATATGGTAGTAATGTAGATAGTTATAATTACATGGTATCTCCAATTAAAGCAGTATCGCAATATACTGACTGGTCAACAGGGTCAGACCAAACAGGTTTAACTTATAAACCAGTAGCTGTTGAATTATTAGATTTACCTAATCCATTTACTTATACAGATGATGGCGGAGTATCAAGAACAAAAACGTACACAACAGGCCCAGATGTAGTACATGCATTACAATTTTATGGTATTGATTCAGGTCATACAGTTTATGTAACTTTTAAAAAGAAATTTGTAGCTCCAACTGCAGAATCATCTACTTTAACTACTGTAGGATTAGAAGAAGAATATGAACCAATTATTATGACAGGAGTTGCTGCACAATTAGTATCAGGAAAAGATATTAATTTAGTCAATGCTTCTTATATAACAGAACAATTACAAGCTGCAGCATATCCAGTTGGTAGTTCAAATAGTATTAGTGGTAGTTTATTAAGATATCAACAATTATTAATACAACAAGCAAGAAGTAATTTAAGAAGTAAATATCCAGAAGCTGTGTTAATGCATGGTGTGAATTATCCAACCTAATGCCAAGAGTTGCTAATACTTCACACATTACAAATCCAAAAAGATATGGATATGATGTTCAATTAGATGATATATTTTTAAGAACAGCTGTATCTACTGAAAGACCTTTAACAATACAATCATCAGATGTTAATCAACAACAAAGTATAAATGTTAAACAAAATCCAGAAGATTTTACATCTAATTTAGGACGTATATATTCAAGAAATAATTTTAAAGCAGGTCAAGGATTAGATACTGCACATAGATTAGATGCACAACCAGATGATGTTCATAGATTTTGGGATAGTAAAAATATAGATGTATTTCACGGTGATGATGAAACATCATACAATATACATTTACTTTATACAACTGAAGATAAAAATGTAAAAGGTTCTAGCACTACATTTTCTGGTTCTAATAATTATATGACACAAACTACTAATGGACATTTATGGGTAACAGATGCAACTGCTTTATATAAATCAACAAATAATGGTGACACATGGGCTGCAGAAACTACAGGTGCTACACATAATTTTACAGGAATTACATCTGTAGGTAATAGAGTATTTGCAACTACAGCTAATGGTACAAGTGCTTCACAATTATTAGAATGGAATGGTAGTTCTTGGAACGCTAGAACTACAGCTCAAACATCTGCAGCTGGATTAACTGGTATATGGTTTGCTAAAGGTATGTTAATAATATCAGCAGATGATGGAGAGTTAGAAAGAGTTTGGGCTATAACTCCATTTAATCAAACTTGGGCAGCAGGAGATATAGCAAATGCAGATTCATTATTTTCTTTTGAAGATACACATCATGTTTCTCAAGTTGTAGATGCTGGTGCAGTCATTTTAGTAGCATGTACTAATGGAGATATATATTCAGTTAAAGATAATGCTGGTACTTATATATTAAAAGGCCAAACAAATATACCTTTTGAGCAAGTTCATTCTATTGCAGCTGCAGAAGGTCAAGTATTTTTTGGAACAAAAGAATTTTCAAGAGATGTAGGAAGATTTTATAGAGCAGAATTAGTTGTAGCTGATGATTTATATGTTTTAGCTAATAGACAATTAATAAAAGAATGGGTTATTGCAGGGCGTGATACAACACCAAAGTTTATGTTTACTTCAAGAGATAGTGTTTATTGTGGAATAAATGAATCTGGTACTGAAACAAATTTGTGGCGATATTATTTACCAACAGGTGGTATAGCTAGAGATTTGTCTATGAGTGGTGCAGGTCCTGTTACAAGTATTACAAATACAAATGATAAATTTATTATGACTGTAGCAGGTGTAGATATATTTAAAGAAAGTTCTACTTATGCTTCAACAGGTTATTTAGTAATGTCAGCAGCTGATTTTTTTACAGCTGAATCAAAACAATTTGTAGGTGCAGAATTATCAACATTTACATTAGATACAGATACTAGCGTTGAATTAAAATATTCTACAAAATTTGAATCTTTAGATAATCCAGATGATTCATCATATACAGATGCAGTAATACAAGTCGGTGGTTCTGGAGATGTTGAAAAACAAATTGCAGAAGTTTCAAGATATATTGTAGGTAAAGTAATACTTAATAGTGCTACTGGAACTAATACTCCTAAAGTTAAATCTGTACAATTTCGTGCATTAGCAAGGCCTGAATTAGTTGTAGTTGAAGTACCAATTAATATATCAGATAGAGTAGAAAGACCTGGTCGAAAACCATTAAGAGTTAAAGGTTTAGGAGATGCTATATATAAAACACTTCGTGATAAAGAAGGAGATTCTGTAACATTAGAATTATTTGAACCATCTGAAATTATAAGAGGAGTTGTTGAAAGAATAACTTATCCTATACAATCTAATGATGTAGTTGGAAGTGATACATTGTATGCTATTATTACAGTGCGTGGTACTAGACAACCAGTTTTAACGGATGTAACATCTATACATGGTGTTGGTATATCAGCATTAGGTATTATGAGGTTCGGAGGATAAATGGCCGATAGAAAAACAAAAGTAGTAAATTTTTACGAAAGCACATTAGCTGCATTGTTAGCTTCTAGTGCTACATCTGCAACTTTAACTGCTGCACCTACAACAAATGGAACTACAAAAATTAGTGCATCTTCAGGTGACAGCTCTACACATTATTTTTTAGTAATAGACCCTGATAACTCTGGTACTAGAGAAGTTGTATTAGTTACACAATCTACTGATGAAACATTAACAACAATTACAAGAGACATAGAAGGTAGACATACAAGTTCAGACCCTAATCATCAATCTGGAACTACAGTACGTATGGCTGTATTAGCTGAAATGTTTGTAGATGTAAATGATAGAGTAGATACACATGCTGCTTTAACAACACACTTAACACTTGTTGATGAAGATAACATGGCTAGTAATAGTGCTACCTCAGTTCCTTCACAACAATCAGTTAAAGCTTATGTTGATGCACAAAATGCAGCACAAGCTGTAGGTGCAAGTTTAGGACTTGTAATAGCGTTGTCATAATGGGTATACTGATAATGCTTAAAGAAGGTGGAGGTTTACTTATAGATAGTATAGGTGGATTACCAATAGATGAAGATATAGATTTATTACCTGATGTTGGTGGTGGAGCATCACTAGCATTTAGGTTAATAATGCAAGCAATTTCTGTTACGAATAGTACAAGTACACAAGCTCGTGCTATAGTAATGGGAGTATAGAAATACGGAGATATAAATGGCAGAAACATTTAAAGCAAATCATGTAGCATTAACAACATCTAATCAAGATATTGTTCCTGCAGTAGCTGCATCTACAC
>MDTB01050423.1_pt1 | contig 10401 bp, 9 predicted proteins | sample 811161 | NCBI WGS metagenome assembly MDTB01 (sample SAMN05326650, study PRJNA326480) | marine metagenome | isolation source: seawater | place: Mediterranean Sea | collected 2009
ATATCTTTCTATTATAATCTTTTTTTGTAAATCCATAATTTTCTGGTTTTAACTCTGGGTGTTCTTCTTTTTTTTGAATTGATAATGGGTCCAAAGTTGCAGTTAGATGACCTCTTATTCTATATGCTCTTATTAACATAATAGCTCGAACTGAGTCTTTTGAAGCCTGTTTAATTGAACTTGAATTTAATTCTGATGTGCTATCTAAAGTATCTTTATTTTCTCTAATTTTCTGAGTAGATCTTTTTATTTTCTTTTCTCGTGACCAACTAGGACCATTAATATTATCGTATATTAACTTTTCATCATCGCTTAAACCATCAAAAAACTTTCTCCAACTTTCAGGCAAAGAATTAGGGTCTGAGATATAATCTGCGTAAAACTCATTAATAAATTCTGAGTTATTTCCTGCTAGGAAAGATGTTTTTTTATATATTGTATTGTTATTAGAAGAAGACATTAAATGATTTTAACATAAATTAATAAAAATCAACCATTTAGTTTTTTATAGAGTGTCTTACCAATATCAGCTGGTGATTTTGATATAGTAATGTCAGCAGATTTCATGATCTCAATTTTATCTTCGGCTCCACCTTTACCTCCTGAAATAATAGCTCCAGCATGGCCCATTCTTCTTCCTGGCGGAGCAGTCAAACCAGCTATAAAGCCAACCATCGGTTTCTTTATTTTTTCCCTTTTTAAAAATTCTGCTGCTTCTTCCTCAGCCGAACCGCCTATTTCTCCAATCATAACTATTGATTTGGTTTCATCATCTTTTAAAAAAAGCTCCAGACAATCTATAAAGTTAGTTCCATTAATTGGGTCACCTCCAATACCTATACATGTAGACTGGCCCATACCATTGATTGAAGTTTGAGCAACTGCTTCATAAGTGAGTGTTCCAGATCTTGAAACTATACCGACTGATCCTTTTTTATGTATATTCCCTGGCATGATTCCAATTTTACATTCATCTGGAGTAATAATACCTGGACAATTTGGTCCAATCAATCTTGAGCTACTTTCATTTAAAACTTTTTTTACCTTGAGCATATCAATAACTGGAATACCCTCTGTAATACAGACTATTAATTCTATTTTAGCATCTATTGCTTCCTCAATTGCTGCGCCGGCAAATTTTGGAGGAACATAGATCATTGAGGCATTAGCTTTTGTTTGATCTTTTGCCTCTTTAACAGAATTAAAAACTGGAAGATTCAAATGAGTTTGGCCTCCTTTTTTAGGTGTTACTCCTCCGACTAATTTTGTTCCATATTTGATAGCTTGCTCAGAATGAAAGGTTCCGTGAGTTCCAGTAAAACCTTGACAAATTACTTTTGTATTTTTATCGACTAAAACTGACATTTATTTAATTGCCTCAACAATTTTTTTTGCAGCATCATTTAAATCTGCAGCTGATAGTATTTTCAAATTTGATTTATCTAAGATTTCTTTACCTTCCTTAAAATTAGTACCTGCTAACCTAACTACTAATGGAACAGATAAGTTTATTTCCTTCGCTGCGTCCAGTACCCCTTGGGCGAGGACATCGCATCTCATAATTCCTCCAAAAATGTTTATTAGTATTCCTTTTACATTTTTATCTGAAAGTATTAATTTAAAAGCCGCTGCTACCTTTTCTTTTGAGGCACCTCCACCTACATCAAGAAAATTCGCAGGCTCTTTTCCATATAATTTTATTATATCCATTGTTGCCATTGCCAATCCTGCGCCATTAACCATACACCCGATAGATCCATCTAACTTTATATAAGCAAGATCATATTTGCTTGCTTCGATTTCAGCTGGATCTTCCTCATTTAAATCTCTTAATTTTAGTATTTCTGGCCTTCTAAAGATTGCATTGTCATCAAAATTCATTTTTGCATCTAAGCAAATTAATTGATCGGTTTTGGTGATAATTAATGGATTTATTTCAATTAGGCTTGCGTCTTTACTTATTGTTATCTCGTAAAGTGATTTTATAATTTTTGAAGCGATTTTTTTTTGTTTTTCACTTAATTTAAAAATAGAAATGATTTTTTCTATTTCTTCTGGATTTGGGCCTTCATTCTTAAAATCGATTTTATTTGTAATTATTTTACTAGGTGCTTCAGAAGCAACTTTTTCTATATCCATGCCTCCCTCGGTGCTGCTAATAAATGCAATTTTAGAAGTTTCTCTATCAATTAAGCATGATAAATAAAATTCTTTAGAAATTTCAGAAGCTTCTTCAATATACAGTCTCTTTACCTCTTTTCCCTCTGGGCCAGTTTGATGAGTAATTAAAATTTTTCCCAACATTTCTGTAGCCTCTTTTTCAAGCTCTTTTACATCTTTAATAAGTTTAACCCCACCTGCTTTCCCTCTTCCTCCTGCATGTATTTGTGCTTTTAAAACAAACTGAGTAGATTTAAGTTTCTTTATCTTTTCAGGAATTTCGTTAATAGATGTTACTACAACTCCATTTGAGACTGGAGCGCCAAATTCTTTTAAAATTTCTTTTGCTTGGTGTTCGTGAATATTCATTATCTTTTATATTATTTAAAGCAATTTTTAATATCATGTTTTGTTAAAAAATCATTAATTTCTTTCACTTTTTTACACTTTTTATCAAAGATGTCTGAGAAAATATCATTTTCATTATCTTTAATTGAGTAAAGAGTTTCAATTTTTTTAATTTTTATCAAGTCCTCAACAAATTTTTTATAATATTCATAATACTGATTTTTTTTTTTTGGATTACTTGCGTCTTGAGAAGAAGGCCAGCGTGTAGGGTTATTTAAATCTTGATTTAATATTGAAGATAAAAATAAGTATTCAGTTAATATCATTTTCTTAGATTTATCTTTTTCTATAATTTTCATACTATCTTTTATTACTCCAACTTCAAATTTAGGATCATTAAAGTGCTTGTAGGTAATCCAATTTAAACCTTTAAGACTTGAATGTATCTGCTCACTGTCCACTGTATTATTCAAATTTATATTTTCTAAATTTAACATCTTGCGACTTTCATTAAACCTATAGTGATATTTCATTGTTAAAAATAATGTAGCACTTATTAAAAAAATACTAATAATTTTTTTATATCTAAATGACTCAGCAAAATTAATTTCAATTACACTTGCTAATATAGGTATTAAAAAAAAGATAAAAACAAAATTTCTGGTTAATAATTGATGAAAAATTAAAACAAGACACAATAGAATTATAATTACACAAAATAAAAATTTATAAGTTTTATGAAAATTTTTTTCCTTATATCTTTGAAAAGTTAAAAATATTAATGGAATTAAAAAAAGATAAATAAATTTAAATTGTGCGAATAAACTGTTAAAGTTTAACTGATAATTTTTCATTCTATCTTCAGCAATAGACTGCGGGAAAAAAATATACTGATTTAAAAATTGGTCTAGGTTAATTTGATAATAAGAAAAGAAAATATATAAAATGAGCAAGCAAAGTATTGTACTAGTTACATAATACTTAAAGAAAAAAATTTTTCTTTCATAATAAATATACATAGTTGTAGCAATTAACAGAATTATAAAAATATAAGATGATGGAGACTGTTTAGAAAAAAATCCAAAAAAGAAACATACTGGTATAACAAGCCAAAAAAAATGATTATTTTTTTTTAAAGCTAATAGAAAAAAGAATATGCCCAATAAAGATAAAAAGGTCGAATAATGATCAGGAAATGGCACTCCCATTGATGGGTTCGCTAAAACCGAGAAACATATCGCATAAAAAAAGCTTAATGAACGTGATACGTCAAAATTCTTAATTAAAGAAAAAAAAATAATTGTGATAATCGAATTAATTATCGAACCACTTAAAATATAACTCTTCCAACTAACTCCTAGAAAATAAAAAAAAAATGCTTGTAAATAATCTATGAAAGGACCGCTTACAGTCCAGTAATCTTTAAATGGCGCTGAACCATTTAAAATTCTGTAGGCTGTATCATAATAAGCAAAAGTGTCTTGGGTCAATACACCTAAACTAGAATAATAGTAATTTACAAAAAATGAGAAGAAAATTAAAATTACATAATCACACTGGTACGGAATACTTATTTTTTTAATCATCTTTTTTTTAAGAAAACTATATCTGAAATATTATAACCATTCATCACCATTTCTCCTTTTTCGAAATGATATTCAGCTATATTTTCTTTTAAATAATTTACATCCTCTTTTGAAATAAAATCTGAGTCAAAACTTTTATTTTCTTGCATAAATTTAAGTATTTTAATTGGCGTTAATTTTTCTCTAGTTGGATTTAAATTTTTAAAAACGTCAAATTGATTAATATCCTCAATAACGTAAAAACCACCAGAGTTTAATTTTTTAAATAATATAGGAAGTGTTATTAAAATATCTCTTAAATTATGGCTCGCATCATCAATTATAATCTGAAATCTATTGTCAAAATAATTTATGAAGTTTTGTAATATTTTTTTAGACGAAACATCAATATAAACTTCTTCAATCCTATTTGAATAATAACGCATTTGAAATGGATTTATGTTTGCGCCAATTAGTTTTGCATTTGGGAAAAAATGGTAAAAAGCAGCTATTCCTTTTCCCTCATGTGATCCTAGTTCTAGAAAATTAAAATTTTCGTTTTTGATTTTATTTAAATATTTTTCATAAAAAACTGAATAATTATGAGCTTTAATTCTTTTGTTTTCAGTAATTTTAAAATTAGACCCTTTGTCACAATTAAAGTATTCAAATAAATCATTAATAGATAAGTTAAAGAATTTATTTGATGCTTTATTATTATCTAGATTAATTGAGAAACCTAATAATTTTTTTAAAATATTGATTAAAAGTTTGTAGAATAAATTAAATATCTTTCTTGTAAAACTAAAATAATTTTTTTTTTCAATTTCGCGTGCTAATATATTTGTATAGGAAAATACAAAATGTTTTTTTATCATTACTATCTTATGGCTTATAAAGAACTGTCTATTTTTCTAGCTGCTTCAAATAAGTCTTTTACTGATTGAATTGAATGATTAAAATCTTTTTTTTCAGTTTCACTCAATTCTAATTCAATTATTTTTTCAACGCCATTAGCCCCAATTACAACGGGAACGCCTGCATAAATATTTTTAAAACCATATTCCCCATCTAAATGAGCAGCACAAGGAATTTGTTTTTTTAAATCTTTTAAGTAACATTCAGCCATCTCAATACCTGAGGCAGCTGGAGCATAAAAAGCTGAACCTTTTTCTAAATACTTGACTATCTCAGCGCCACCTTTTTTTGTTCTATCAACTATTTGGTTTAGCCTTTCTTTTGATATTTTTCCTTCTTTAATAAGAGTATTAATTTTTTTTCCTTCAACTTCAGTTGACTCTAACATGGCCACCATGCTATCGCCATGTCCTCCTAAGACAAATGATTTTATTTTTTGGACTGGCACCTTAAGTTCTTGAGATAAAAAATATATAAATCTTGAAGAGTCTAAAATACCTGCCATGCCAACAACTTTATTTTTTGGTAAACCCGAGTATTTTTGCAAAGCCATTACAATTACGTCTAAAGGATTAGTAATACATATAACAAAGGCGTTTGGAGATGTATTTTTTATTCCCTCTGCTACTTGTTTTATGATTTTAAGATTAATACCTAACAAATCATCTCTAGTCATACCCGGTTTTCTGGGAACACCCGCTGTAATTATAATTACGTCAGAATTTTTTGTATCCTCATAATTATCTGTTCCAGATAAGCTAACGTTAAAATTATTTACTGGTGATGATTGAGCTATATCTAGAGCTTTTCCTTTAGCAATACCTCCGGCGACATCAAACAAAACAACATCTGCCAATTCTTTAAGGGCAATTAAATGTGCTAGGGTTCCCCCTATTTGTCCGGCACCTATAAGTGTAATTTTTTTGTTCATTTACATCCTTTATTTTATTTCATTGTTGGCATAACAAATTCTGGGCCAGATCTTAAACCAGAGGGCCATCTTGAAGTTATAGTCTTTAATTTTGTATAAAATCTTACTCCTTCTGGACCATGCATATGTTGGTCCCCAAATAAAGATCTTTTCCAACCACCAAAGCTATGGAAAGCCATGGGCACAGGTATTGGGATATTAATTCCCACCATACCAATTTTCGCTTTACTTGAAAAAGTTCTTCCTGCGTCTCCATCTCTTGTAAATATACTAACTCCATTTCCAAATTCATGATCATTAACTAGTTTTAATGCTTCATCAAAGTTTTTTGCTCTAACTACTGATAGGACTGGTCCAAAAATTTCTTCTTTATAAATTCTCATATCTTTTTTAACGTGATCAAATAAACATCCACCGATATAATAACCATTTTCATAACCTTGTAGCTTAAAGTTTCTACCATCTACAACTAACTTAGCTCCTTCTTTTTCTCCAATGTCTACATAGTTTTTTACTTTAGTTAAATGTTCTTTAGTTACCAGAGGACCCATTTCAGATTGTTTATCCATTCCAGGACCTACTTTTAGTGCTTCAACTTTTTTTGCTAAAGAGTCGACAAGTTTATCTCCTATTCCACCAACTGCGACTGCAACAGATTGTGCCATGCATCTTTCTCCAGCTGATCCATAGGCTGCTCCCATCAATCCATTTACAGCTTGATCCAAATCACAATCAGGCATCACAACACAATGGTTTTTAGCACCACCAAGTGCTTGAACTCTTTTTTCATTTTTTGCACAGTTTTCGTAAATATATTTTGCAATCGGCGTCGAGCCAACAAAACTCATAGCAACTACATCTTTATTATCAATTAAAGCATCCACTGCTTCTTTATCTCCATTAATAACATTAAATACTCCATCAGGAAGACCAGCATCTTTTAATAATTCTGCTAATCGCATAGAACATGATGGATCTTTTTCTGATGGCTTAAGAACAAAAGTATTTCCACAAGCAATGGCCATAGGAAACATCCACATTGGAACCATTGCAGGAAAATTAAAAGGTGTTACTCCTGCACAAACTCCTAGTGGTTGTCTGATAGACCAACTATCAACGTTAGTTCCAACATTTTCTGTAAACTCTCCTTTAAGCATTTGAGGAATACCACAAGCATATTCCACAACCTCTAAACCTCTCGTCAATGAACCTCTTGCGTCTTCATAAACTTTACCATGTTCAGCAACTATGATTTTTGTTAGTTCATCAGAATTTTTTTCTATTAATTCTTTAAATCTAAACATTACTCTTGCTCGTTGCAGAGGAGGTGTATTTGACCAAGGCTCAAATGCTTTTTTAGCGTTTTCTACTGCTTGATTGACATCTTTTGTTGAAGCGAGTTTTACTGCTGAACTTTGTTCTCCTGTTGCTGGATTAAATACTTTGTTTGTTCTTTTTGATTCTCCGCTGAATGATTTTCCTCCAACAAAGTGTTCAATGGTTTTCATGATGATATTGAATAAATAAGCTTTTAACTTGTTGCAAGCATTTTCTTGATAGAACCTATAGCTTTTGCTGGATTTAATCCTTTTGGACAAGAATTAGTACAATTCATAATCGTATGGCATCTATATAATTTTAATTCATCCGCTACTTTCTTGAGTCTCTCTTTTTTGTCTCCATCTCTACTATCATTAATCCAACGGTAAGCTTGTAATAGAACAGCTGGCCCTAAATATTTGTCACCATTCCACCAGTAGCTTGGACAAGAAGTTGAGCAGCAAGCGCATAGTATACACTCATAATAACCATCTAGTTTTTCTCTATCTTTTTGAGACTGCTTGATTTCCTCTTTTTCTTTTCCAGTTTGTTCAGTTTGCAACCATGGTTTAATAGATTCGTATTGTTTATAAAGTGTAGTCAAATCTCCTATTAAATCTTTTACCACTTTTAAATGAGGTAAAGGATAAACATTTAAATCTCCATTAATATCGGTGTGAGATTTAATGCAAGCTAAAGTATTTACACCGTCAATATTCATTGCGCACGAGCCGCAAACCCCATGGGCACATGATCTTCTAAATGTAAGTGACGGATCTATTTCATTCTTTATTTTAAATAAAATATCTAAAACCTTTGGACCGCAATTATTCATATCTACTTCAAACGTATCTACTCTAGGATTTTGTTTTGTAGAAGGATCCCATCTATAAACGTTTATTTTTTTTAAATTTTTAGAATTTGTCTCGTCTTTATAGTACTTACCAACTTCAATTTTTGAATTTTGTGGCAAGTTAAATTGAGCCATTTTTAATAAACTCTTTCCTTTGGCGGGAAGTATTGAACGTCGTTTGTTAATGTTCTTGAATGAACATCTCTATACTTTATTTCCACTTTTTTATCTTTTTGCCAAGCTAAAGTATGCTTCATAAAGTTTTTATCATCTCTTTTGCTATAGTCCTCTCTTGCATGAGCGCCTCTGCTCTCTTTTCTACTGTAAGCTGAGTCCATCGTTGTCAAAGCTTGTCTTATTAAGTTATCAAATTCAAGAGTTTCGACTAAATCTGTGTTAAAAAGAAGGGATTTGTCCTTAACCGAAATATCTTCCATTCCTTCATAGGGCCTTCGTATTTGATCTACTCCTTCTTTTAAAGTTTTTTCAGTTCTAAACACTGCACATTTCGATTGCATCGTTTTTTGCATATTTAATCTCAATTCTGCTGTCTTAGTTGAACCAGAAGAATTTCTAATTTTATCGAATCTTTCCAGACATTTATCTGTTTCTGAAGTTGAAACCTCTTCATGTGCCATTCCTGGTTTTACTAACTCTGCTGCTCTTTTAGCTGCTGCTCTTCCAAATACTACTAGGTCAATTAATGAATTAGATCCTAATCTATTAGCTCCGTGAACTGATACACAAGCAGCTTCACCAATAGCCATTAATCCAGGCACTGTTTTTTCTGAACCATTTAAAGTTAAAACTTCAGCTTTGTAATTTGTTGGAATACCACCCATATTATAGTGAACTGTTGGCACCACTGGAATTGGCTGTTTATTCACGTCAACATTTGCAAAAGTTTTTGCAGCTTCTGTTATTCCTGGAAGCCTTTCTTCTAAAACTTCTTTATCCAAATGGTCTAAGTGTAAATTTATATGATCTTTATCTTTACCAGCGCCTCTGCCTTCATTTATTTCCATCTCCATTGATCTACTAACTACATCTCTTGAGGCTAAATCTTTTGCATTTGGTGCGTAACGTTCCATAAATCTTTCACCTTTTCCGTTAACTAAGAAGCCACCTTCTCCTCTTGCACCTTCGGTTATTAAACATCCTACCCCATAAATACCTGTTGGATGAAATTGTACAAACTCCATATCCTGTAAAGGAAGTCCAGCTCTTAGAACCATTGCGTTACCATCACCTGTGCATGTGTGGGCTGAGGTAGCTGAGTAATAAACTTTTCCATAACCACCTGTAGCTATTATTGTGATGTGAGATCTAAACCTATGAATTGTGCCATCTGTTAAGTTCCAAGCTATGACGCCTTTACACTCACCATTTTTCATAATCAAGTCTAGTGCAAAATATTCAATAAAAAATTCTGTATTGTGTTTTAACGCTTGACCGTAAAGAGTATGCAAAATTGCATGGCCAGTTCTATCAGCAGCTGCACATGTTCTTTGTGCTGTTCCATTACCATAATTTTTTGTCATCCCACCAAAAGGTCTTTGATAAATTTTTCCATCATCAGTTCTGCTGAATGGAACACCATATCTCTCTAATTCTACTACTGCTCTTGGAGCCTCTTTACACAAATATTCTATTGCGTCTTGGTCACCTAACCAGTCAGAACCCTTCACTGTATCATACATATGCCATCTCCAATCATCTTCTCCCATATTTCCAAGTGCAGCCGAGATACCTCCTTGAGCTGCAGATGTGTGGCTTCTTGTTGGAAAGACTTTTGAAATACAAGCTGTCTTTAATCCAGCTTCAGATAAACCAACCGCTGCTCTAAGACCAGATCCGCCTGCTCCTAAAACAACAACGTCATATTCATGATCTATAATTTTATATGCATTCATTTTATAAATTATATATTCCTATAATTGTAATTAATGGCATAACTATAGCAAATATATTCAATAGTTTGTTTGCGACATTTTTGATTTTTCGATCTTTTATATAATCTTCAAAAATTTCACTAATCGTTAAAGCCGAAAAAAAGAAAGCAATTACAACAAATATTGAAAACAAAATTTTTGTTGGCTGTTGAGTAAAGAAAAAAAATACAGTTTGATAATCGTTCTCATAAATTGAAATAAAATTTATTATAAACCAAACCATCAAAGGAATAAGTGCAAAAGAACTTATTTTTGTAAATAACCATTTTTTTGTAGAAGCATGCATATTAAAAAATATTTTTGCCAGTTAAATAAAATAAAATTGTAAGTACAAATGATCCAACTAAAGCTAAA
>MDTB01106569.1_pt1 | contig 10401 bp, 11 predicted proteins | sample 811161 | NCBI WGS metagenome assembly MDTB01 (sample SAMN05326650, study PRJNA326480) | marine metagenome | isolation source: seawater | place: Mediterranean Sea | collected 2009
GTAGAGCAGCGGACTGAAAATCCGCGTGTCGGTAGTTCAAATCTACCCCCGGGCACCACTAGTGTCGAAAATAGCTGACCCTCATCATACACGCATATAAAAGTGGACTTTATTTTGCGTGTTGAACAAAAATTTAAATAAGTGTTTTGACGAATTGGTGCTCAACTTAGTTAAATTTGATTTGACTAAAAAAAATAAAAACAAAAGCTTAAGGCTGTAACACTTTTAAATACATTTTACACTACATTAAAGTCCACACTCTATCTTGAGGGGGTGGACTATGAACTGCTTCAGGCTTTCACTCCCATACAAAAATTGGTTAATAAAAAGTATCTAGAACTAGGTGGTATTTCGTAACTCAATCTAAGAATTGGGTTTATTGGAGCTGCTAATGAATTAGTTTAACATCTTTATTTTCGACCATAGTTTTAGTTTCTCTTCCCATAAGTTCAAATAATATTGTTACTCTTTTCTCTGGGCTTACATTTTCTATTGTCCCAATTAAATTAGTCAGGGGACCCTGTGTTACTTCAACTCTTATTCCAGGCTTCAGGTCAGGCTCACTTATTAGTTTTTCATCCATATCACATCTTTTAATTAAAGATGTGATAAACTCATTTGGAATTTTTTGAGGAATATTATTAACAACAATCAATCTAGTTATCCCCGTCGTATATTTAATGTTTGCCCATTCTTGACCTTGTCTGTCAAAAGAGACAAAAATGTATCCTGTAAATAGAGGTTTTAATTCAGTAATGTATCTATTGGCTTTAATTTTCGTAGATTCAAAAAGAGGAAGGAAAGTCTTTAATCCTTGTCTTTCGAGGTTGTGCTTTGCAATCTTATGAAAATTAGGCTTATGCTGAGCAACAAACCAGTCGCGGTAAAGTAACCTGTTAATTTCGCTGTCCTTAGCCACTGATTAATTGTATAAGTTAATTTTCTATTCAGCAAGAAAATACAACAGATTACTGATTGAGTCATTTTTTTTGTTTTTAAAAACGGGTTTATCCTACGGGAAATACATAAATAGGCGTAACTCTAAACGGTTATTTTTATATTGCCTAATTAGTATGAATAAACTAATGTTCATAATTGAACGCTTCTATGAGAGTAGACATTTCATTTCTTAACAGATTTAGGTGCAAATTTTTGGCGCTGTGCGGTAGCTTTTGTTTGTGAATATTGGCCAGCAGAAGACATAATCATCAAGAAGATGCACTTTTACGCACTTTAAGATTGCTTAGTACTGATCCTATGATTTCTACGAGGAAAATTGCGAAATCAATTGGTGTATCAAATGGGTCCGCATATTATGTTCTGAGTGCGCTTATAAACAAAGGTTTTGTCAAACTTGAAAATTTTAAAAATAACCCAAAAAAAACTCAATATGTATACCTTCTCACGCCGGCAGGTATACGTGAAAAATCCACGTTAACATACAGATTTATAAAAAGGAAAAAGAAGGAATTTGAAGATTTGCGAAAAGAAATAGGAGATCTTGAAAAAGAAGCGGGTATAGATGAACTCAGTATCTCGTTAAATAAAGATGAAAAATACGATGGTAAGAGTAACTAGCAACGTACTCTCTTGTTTTAAGTCCTATGATGTCCGAGGAGAAATCGGTCTCAACATTGATGAAAATATCGTTTACAGGATAGCTAGAGCCTTAGCCCAACACCTATGTGCAAAAAATATTGTTATTGGATATGATGCGAGAGAAACTTCTCCGAGTTTTGCAGAGGCAGCAGCTAGAGGCGCAATGGAAGCTGGTAGTAATGTTCATAAGATCGGCCTTTGTGGAACTGAGGAAATGTATTGGGCTGTTACGCAATTCGATTTTTGTGCTGGAATTGTAATTACTGCCTCACACAATCCTATAAACTTCAATGGTTTAAAGATAGTAAAGGCAAAATCTTCCCCACTTGATACAAAGAAAGATTTTAACGTTGTAAGAAAATTAGCGGAGTCTCAAAAATGGTTTCCTGTTAATAAAGTTGGAATGCTAAAAGATATTAGTAATGAGGCAAGGAAGAAATATGTAAAAAAAATTATTAGTTTTGTTGATTTATCAAAATTAAAAAAATTAAAAATAGTTGTTAACAGTGGAAATGGTGCAGCAGGCCCAACATTTGATTGTATTGCGAGTGAATTAGATAAAGCAAAATCGCCATTAGAGTTTATTAGAATAGATCATGAACCAGACTGTACATTTCCACACGGAATACCAAATCCTATCTTGCCGGAAAATCAGGTTCGAACTTCTGAAAAAGTAAGGAGTCATAAAGCTGACATGGGTATAGCATTTGATGGAGACTTTGACCGATGTTTCTTTTTCGATGATAAAGGATCATTTATATCTGGCGAATACATAGTAGGTATGCTAGCCGATATTTTTTTAGACAAAAATCCTGGAGCTAAAATCGTTCACGATACTCGCGTTATATGGAATATTCTGGACATCATAGAGAAAAAAAAAGGACTGCCTTACAAGTCTAAAACTGGCCACTCATTTTTAAAAAAAACTATGAGAGATAACGAAGCCATCTATGGTGGAGAACTTTCAGCTCATCACTATTTTCAAGATTTTGCATATTGTGACAGCGGAATGGTACCTTGGCTTTTAATTGCAGAATATGTTTCACAAAATGAACTATCTTTAAGTGAAATTATTATTAAAAGGTCAAAAAAATATCCTAGCAGCGGAGAAAAAAATTTCGTGCTTAGAGACGTTTCGAAAGCATATGACAAGGTTTTAGAGCAATTCAAGGATTGCAAAAAAAAAGATTTAATTGACGGTTTAAGTTGTTCCTTTAAGGACTGGAGATTCAATCTGAGAAAATCAAACACAGAACCTGTATTAAGGTTAAATGTCGAAGCAAAAGAAAATAAAGAGCGAGTGTTTGAAAAGATCAAATTAATATCAGAGGTTTTACTGTCTATCTAGTACCTGTTAATATTAGGAATAAATTTTAAAAAAGAGCTAATTTATATTGAATAAAAAATCAATCATTAAAAAAGCAGTATTTCCAGTTGCTGGAGTAGGGTCACGCTTTTTACCAGCTACAAAAGCTATGCCTAAAGAACTAATGCCAATTATAGATAAACCGCTCATTCAGTATGCTGCAGAAGAAGCGGTTTCAGCAGGAATTGAAACATTAATTTTTATCACAGGAAGAAATAAAAGAGCTATTGAAGATCACTTTGATAACAACAGGGAACTTGAAATTTTTTTAAGAGATAGAGGAAAAATATATGAGGCAGACATGGTTCGGAGTATATTGCCCCCTGGAATAGAGTGCATTTTTGTAAGGCAAGCAGAGCAGCTTGGTTTAGGACATGCTGTATTATGTTCACAGCGCGCAGTTGGAGATGAGCCTTTTGCCGTTTTATTAGCTGATGATTTCATTGTTTCTGATAATAAAAACCCTGTTGTCGAGCTAGTTGACGCATTTTATAGATCAGGTAGGTTACAATTATCCGCAATAAAAGTTGATGGTCCGGATATATCTAAATACGGAGTTTTGGTTCCAGGTAAAGAAAATAGGTCAGTTAAAGGATTAGTTGAAAAACCGTCTTTTGAAGATGCTCCTTCCAACCTAGCTAGCATAGGGAGATATATTTTGACACCAGATATCTTTGGGATCCTTAAAGACCAAGTTCCAGGCGCTAATGGCGAGATACAGCTTGCCGATGCAATTGATAAACAAGCGAAGCTTGGTAATGTGGAAGCAACAATAATTGATCAACTTCATTTTGACTGTGGTTCAGTTGCGGGTTATCTAGATGCAATTTTTCATTGTGCAAGTGAGTTAGGTAGGTGTTGAAGTAGTGCGTAATATATATCCTGTCATTTTAGCTGGAGGGACTGGAGATCGTTTGTGGCCGCTTTCAAGAAAATCATATCCAAAGCAGTTTTCACGCTTAGTTTCAAAAAAAAGCTTATTTCAGGATTGCGTCAGGCGTCTATGTCAATCCAAAAAAATACATTTTAATGCGCATACAATATTAACCGCTTTTGACTACAGATTTATTATATTGGAGCAATTACTTGAATTGGGTGTGGAGGCTGGCGATATTTTGCTTGAGCCTAGCTCAAAAAATACAGCGCCATCTGTATTAGCTGCTTCTCTTCTTTTGTATGAAAAAGATGTTGAAGCAACTCTTCTTGTCGCGCCCTCCGATCACTTGATTTCTGATAGTAATATTTTTCATGCGGCTCTTGAAGATGGTGTCACGAAAGTAGATCAAGGGAATATAGTTTTATTTGGCATAGAGCCTTTATCTGCTGAAACAGGTTACGGTTATCTGAAAGTTAGAGATAATGAGTCGGCTCCGGCTCTAGATCTTGTCGAGTTCGTAGAAAAACCCGATAAAGGTTTAGCAGAGCATATGATTTCATCAGGGGAGTTTCTATGGAACTCAGGGATATTATTATTCAAAGCTGAGGATATGATAAACGCATTTCGACTAAAGAGGCATGGATTAATTAAACATGTTAAAGACTCAATTAAAACTGGTTTTTCGGATTTAGAGTTTTTTCAGCTTGGAGAGGCGTATTGGAATAGATGTGAGAGTATTTCAATAGACTACGCCATTCTAGAGAATATAAATAATTTGGTTGCCATTCCTCTTAATGCTGGTTGGGCTGATTTGGGAAGCTGGGACGCTGTTTCAAAAACCCTTGATTCAGATAAAAAAGGTAATGTGGTTTCTGGAAATGCAATGCAGTTTAAATGTACAAATACAATGCTGAGATCAGAAAGTGAGGCTATTCAGTTGGTAGGAATAGGTCTGGAAAACATTGTTGCAATTTCAATGTCAGATGCGGTTTTAGTATCTCAGAAAAATGAATTACGGTTAATGAAGGATGTTGTATCTGCTTTGAGAAAACAAGAGATTCCACAAGCAGAAATTTTCCCAAAGGACTATAGACCATGGGGTTGGTTTGAGACACTTATAAAGAAGGAGCGTTTTCATGTTAAGCGAATTAAAGTGAAGCCAGGCGCTGCATTAAGCTTACAAAGCCATAAATTTCGCTCAGAGCATTGGGTTGTCGTAGAGGGAGTAGCCAAGGTAACAGTTTCAGGGCGAGTTTTTGAGATCTCAGAGGGCGAGTCGGCTTACATTCCCGCTGGCCATAAACACAGGTTAGAAAATTGTACAGACAAATCAATGATAATCATTGAGGTTCAAAATGGATCATATTTGGGTGAAGACGATATAACTAGGTATGAGGATCTTTATTCTAGAGTAAAGCAAGATCAGTAGATTTTATTCAAAAATTTTAATTTTCAATTTAGAAAGAGATAAACTTTATGAGCAGTATTGATAAAATTCATGAGTTATTCACAGAGTCTATAAGGGTTAAGCAGCAATGCTTAGCACATGACCTCGGGTGCCTTGTAAAAATGGGTACTAAAATTGTGAAAAGTATAGAGACTGGCGGAAAATTAATGATTTGTGGTAACGGAGGGTCTGCCTCAGATGCTCAGCACTTGGCGGCAGAGATGCTGGTTCGGCTTAAGCCCCAAAATAATAGAAATAGTATACCAGTTATTTCTTTAGCATTAGATACATCTACGTTAACTGCGTGTGGGAATGACTTTGGTTTCGAATTTTTGTTTGAGCGTAGTTTAAAGGCTCTGGGAAAACCAGAAGATATACTTTTAGTTATTTCTACTTCAGGAAATCCAAAAAATATTAATAATGCGGCTAAGGCCGCAAATGAAATGGGAATACCAGTTTTTGGCTTCTTAGGCTCTGATGGAGGTAAGGTTTTGGATTGGTGTGATGAATATTTTATGGTTCCAAGTAGTACTACTGGTAGAATACAAGAAGCGCATATTACTGCTGGGCATGCGCTAATGGAAATGATTGAGGAGAAGCTTCTTGAAAATCAATTTGTAAATTTGTGGAAAAGTAAATGAATAACGAAGTTTTTTTTTCTATTGACGATGTTGATCTTTTCATATTTGACTTTGACGGCGTATTAACCAATAACCGCGTTATTATTGACGAAAATGGAATGGAATATGTCACATGCAATCGATCCGATGGCTTAGGATTTCAAGCTTTGCATATGTTGGCTAAGAAAGCTTATATTATGTCGACTGAGAAAAATAAAGTGGTGTCAGTAAGAGCAAAAAAACTTAAGGTTCCGGCTTTGATAGGTTTAGAAGACAAGGCCTCTGCTTTAAAAAAAATCGCAGCTGAAATGCAAATTGACTTAAAGAGAGTAATGTATGTAGGTAATGATGTTAACGATTATATTGCAATGAAGTTGTGTGGGTTTAGTGCGTGTCCTGCAGACAGTCACAAGGTAGTTATAAAAACTGCTGATGTTGTGCTGAAGACTGAAGGTGGCAGTGGAGTTGTAAGAGATTTGCTAGAAAATATTTTTAAATTGAATTTGTTAAAAATTTTATACTTAAGGGAGAGTTGAAATGTCAATATTCATAATTGCTGAAATTGGTATAAACCACAATGGAGATATGGAAATTTGCAAGGCGTTAATAGATCACGCCAAGGACGCAGGTTGTGATGCTGTAAAATTTCAAAAAAGAGATATAGATCTGGTTTATACCAAAGAAGTTTTAAGTTCTTTAAGAGATAGCCCATGGGGTAAAACCCAAAGAGATCAAAAATTAGGACTAGAGTTTGGACTTGAAGAGTACACAGAGATTGACAGGTATTGTAAGCATAAAGAGATTTCATGGTTTGCGTCGGCATGGGACTTGAATAGTCAGAAGTTCTTAAACCAATTTAGTTGTGGATTTAATAAAATTGCTTCAGCGATGATTATTTATGAAGATTTATTGAAGGCAGTTGCTTCAGAAAAAAAACATACGTTTATATCGACAGGAATGAGTGATTTTAATCAAATACAGACTGCTATAGATATTTTCAAAACAGCCCAGTGCTCTTTTGAATTGATGCATACTGTTTCTACCTACCCCATGAATGAAGAAGATGCTAATCTGAATGTCATAAAAACACTAAGAGAAAAGTTCAATTGTAATGTTGGGTATAGTGGTCATGAAGTAGGGTTGGCAATTTCATATGCGGCATCAGCCTTGGGCATAACTTCTTTGGAAAGACACATAACATTAGACCGATCAATGTATGGATCGGATCAGGCTGCGTCTATTGAGCCTGCTGGGTTACGTCAATTGGTTGGTGCAGTTAGAAAAATTGAATTAGCTATGGGTGATGGTAAGAAAAGAATATTAGAGGCTGAAGTTCCTATAGCAGAAAAGTTAAGAGCTCACTTGAATTGAGTTAATTCATTCTCTAAAACTTCTCAACCACGTGGGTAACAAAAATAAAATAGGGGTCATGCAAGGTAGGCTGCTACCTAAGTTTAAAGGAAAATACCAAGCACACCCTTTGGGATATTGGGAAAATGAATTTCAAATTGCCGCTGATCTTAAATTAGACTGTATAGAATTCATTCTAGATTTTGATGATTTTGAGAAAAACCCATTAATGTCTTCGGTCGGAATTGAAAAAATTCAGCAGATCACTAAATTGACCGGTGTCAAAGTCAGCACTATATGCGCTGACTATTTTATGGACGCTCCATTGCATTCTAAAAATAAAAAGATTAGTGAAAATAGTTTGGGTATTTTAAAACTATTATTAAATAATGCTAAGATTTTGGGGGTTTCGGATGTTATAATTCCATGCGTAGACCAATCATCTTTAAAACAAACAGACAATTTAAAATGTTTTGTCGATAAAATATTGCCTGTAATTCCTGTCGCTGAACGACTCGGTGTGAATATTTGTCTTGAAACCGATCTCCCACCAGACAAGTTTTATAATTTGATTGAAAAACTAAGCTCGAATACCATTACCGTAAACTATGATATCGGAAACAGTGCATCGTTAGGTTTTGATATTAAGGAAGAATTGCAAGCTTATGGCGACAGGATTTCTGATGTTCATATTAAGGATCGTGAGTTGCACGGTGCCCCAGTTTTTCTTGGTAAAGGCAACGCGAACTTCCCGCTCGTTTTTCAACTTCTTAAAGAAATCAATTACAAAGGCCCCTACGTCATGCAAGCTTTTAGGGATGATGAAGGCTTAATGGTCTTTCAAAAACAGTTTAATTGGATTAAGAAATACCTTTATTAGGAAATTTTCAGGCGCCATGCAAGCAATCATTTTAGCAAGAGGGGGATCAAAAAGTATTCCAAAAAAGAATATCGTAAATTTTTGTGGCAAGCCACTGATTGGTTGGACAATAGAACAGTGTACAAAATCCGAACTTATCGAAAATGTGTGGGTTAGCTCAGATAGTAAGGAAATTATTGAAATTGCAGAAGAATATGGAGCCAAAATTATTAGACGACCTCATGCACTGTCGGGCGACGAGTCAACATCTGAGTCAGGATGGCTGCATGCTATGAAAACTCTTAATGAAAGACAGGTAAAATATGATGCACTTTTTTGTCCTCAGGTTACCTCGCCTTTAAGAAAAGAATCTGACATAGATGAAGCTATTGCAAAGTTTAAAACAGATAAGCTTGACTCTCTTTTTTCTGCCTCAAAGGTAGATGATTTATATTTTTGGTATAAAAACGAGAGTGGAAAGTTGGAAAGTGTGAATTACGATTATAGAAATAGAAAAAGAAGACAAGACCATGAACCACAAATAATCGAAAATGGGTCTTTTTATATTTTTAAACCAGAGATTTTAGAGCAACAATTAAACCGATTGGGAGGAAGGATTGGTTACTCAGAGATGGAGCCATGGCAAATTTTTGAAATCGATAACTCCATCGATCTTAGGGTATGTTGCGCTTTAATGAATGAATTTGTTTTGAGAGGTAAATAAATGATAAAGTTAAATGTTGGCGCCGGCCCGCTTTGGGAAAAAGAAGGGTGGTATACGCTAGACCACAAGACTAAAGATGGTGATAAAATGTCTATTGAGGGAGATGCATCAAATATCCCCCTTGACAATGGAACTTGCTCAACCATTTTCACAAGCCATATGTTTGAACATATTCCGCACGTAAAGCTCGAGGATATCTTGCTAGAATTTAATCGCGTGCTTTCAATGAAAGGTATACTACGCATTTTAACCCCCAATTTAGGGAGAATTGCAGAGGCCTATGTAAAAAAAGATTATGATTTTTTTAATAGAGCAAAACTAGAAGATGAAAACTTGCGAACTGATTTAGGCTTAGGTGGTATGTTTATGAATTTTATTGTTTCTCCGGGTCAAGACACAGCTCTCTATGATCGAGGATTAAACGGCTTTATTGCAGGATATGCTCATCTGTATTCGTATGATTTTGAGATGCTGAAGATTCTTTTAGAAAGAACTGGGTTTTCGTCGGTAAGAGAGAAAAGTTTTTGTGAATCTGATTTGAATGATTACGAGGAGCCACTACATGTAGTCGGAATGCCTCCAACTTGGCAAAACTTTAACAAAAATTTTTATAAGGAAAATGGATTAACTCATTACTATGATCCTGTTGAAGGTAAATACAATATAGATTTCAAAGTGACTGGATTCGACAGAGACCCAGAAACTTCTCTTATAATAGAAGCAAAGAAGAATGAATCTGTTAATAAGGACTCTTATGCTAGTCTCAACGATAGTAGTTTAAATTATAATAAATATGCGTGGTCATTGTTGAAAGACTCGAACTTTTTAGAAAAACATAATAAAATGATGAGCTCACTTGAAAAGAAAAAAAATGATGAATAAAATTAGTCAAATGAAACGTGTTGTGTATATGAATGGCCAATATGTTTCTGAAAAAGACGCAAAAATATCAATATTTGACTCTGCGCTAATGTTTGGAGATATGGTTTTTGAAATGACTAGGTCTTTCAACAAAAAACAATTTAAGCTAAGAGAACATTTAGAGCGCTTATATATGGGTATTAAAATTTTGCGAATTCCAATAAGCGTTGAAATAAGTGAATTGGAACAGATTTGCTATGATGTTGTTGAACAAAATGAGCCAGCTTTTGAGGCCCACGATGAACATCGGTTAATGATAAACGTTAGTAGAGGACCTCTAGGCATATATTCTTCGGTATTTGATGGCAAGATTGAACCAACTTTAGTAGTAGCGGATTTCCCTCTTAAATGGACAGTAGCATCTCTTGCGCCTCTTTTTAGATCAGGTATTAATGCAGTGATACCTTCTCAAAGGGCTATCCCTGGAAATCTCCTCGACCCAAAGATAAAAAATAGAAGTAGAATATTTTATCAAATGGCAAATATTGAGGCATCTCAAGTAAAAGGAGAAAATAATTGGGCTTTACTTTTGGACCCTGACGGGCATGTTACAGAGGGTACTGGAGATAATTTTTTTATTATAAAAAAAGGAAAAATATTGACACCAGAAGGCCGTAATATACTGAGAGGAATAAGTA
>MDTB01192620.1_pt1 | contig 10401 bp, 14 predicted proteins | sample 811161 | NCBI WGS metagenome assembly MDTB01 (sample SAMN05326650, study PRJNA326480) | marine metagenome | isolation source: seawater | place: Mediterranean Sea | collected 2009
AATGTGCCTCTACACTTATCTATTCGGGATGTGGCGCAGTCTGGCAGCGCACCTGCTTTGGGAGCAGGGGGTCGGGAGTTCAAATCTCCCCATCCCGACAAAATAAACCAATAGCAAGGAGTGGCATAGCTATGAGTGTGATTCCGGAAAGTCACCTTGATTTATTCGATCTTCCTACTGTTTGGCATGTAGCCACTATTGGTCCTGATGGAGATCCTCATGTTTCTCCCGTATGGGCGGATTTTGATGGAACTCACATCAGATTTCCTCACAAAACTGGAAGACAAAAATGGAAAAATTTAGAAATCGATTCACGTGTTTCTATATCGGCCACTGATCCGGAAAATCCAGAACGATACCTAGAGATACGAGGAAGGCTTGTGGGCTGGGAATCAGAAGGAGCTCTTGATTTTCTTGACTCGATGGCTAAAAAGTACAGAAATGAAGAACAGTTTCCACGTGAACATGCAGCTCCAATTGAAGATCGGGTTACAGGGGTAATAGAGCCAGATCGATGCACATCAATGGGCTAGCTTTCTCCCTGCTTATATTTGTCCAGTAAAATAAAACTGTGCAAAATATTTCTGAAAATTTAGACCAACTCCTGCCTTTGGCTACCGAGGCTCCAACTTGTTCTGAACACAGCCAAAGCATTGCTTTAGATCCCCGTGGCACTGCTTTAAATATTGACGCAGTCGTTCTAATTGAATTGCCGTTACCGTGGCCAAAACCAGTTTTCGCACACCCTCTTTTAAAAGGACTTGACTCTTTAATTCATACCTCGATGGGAGCTACCAGAGTTTTAGCCTGCCAACCATCCTCTGATGAGCAAACAACCACAGTCACGGTCTTCTATAAAGAAGATGAAAATTTCGATAAATGGGTCTTCAAATTAAAAAGCAAAGAATCTATTATGGAATTAATCAATGCACTGACTTCTTCAAAACCTGAAACAATAACTTCCGGCATACAAGTTAAAGAAAAGAAAGAAGCCATTCTCCTTTGCACACAGGGAAGTCACGACATCTGCTGTGGCAGTAAAGGAACGCGTCTAGCAGAACTAATGGAGGAACACGATACTGGTGTAGAACTATTCAAGGTAAGCCATTTAGGTGGTCATCGCTTCTCCCCTACAGCCATGACTATGCCGGATGGACGAATGTGGGCGGGATTAGATTCAGAAACCCTTTCTTCAATCCTTGAAAAAAGAATTGAAGTAAAAGAAATAGTAAAACTTTGCAGAGGTTGGACCGGAGCAATAAAAGGCCCGGAACAAATTGCAGAAATCGAAGTTTTTAAGCAAATAGGTTGGGAATTAGACAATCAAAAACGTCAAATTCTTACAAATGTTTTAGATGATGGATGGTCTGTTGAAATTCTTACCGAAAATGAAAGATGGGTAGTTGATATAAGAAAAGGGCGAGAAGTTCCTACAATCACCTGCAGATCGGAAGGTGGTATACCTTTTACGACTGCAAACGAATACATAGTCGACTCGGTCAAAAAAATCAGCTGAAATTGACCTCTTTCTCGCAACTAGAAGAATGGCTAGTCTGAATTACAATATTTTTAAGTAAGGAATGAGGAAAAATGGATACAAACGCTTTCCGAGGTGGGATCCCCGCTTTGATGACTCCATGCAACAAAGATCGGTCTCCTGATTTTGATTCACTCGTTGAAAAAGCAAAAGAAATGATTGAAGCAGGAATGAACAGTGTTGTTTACTGTGGTTCCATGGGAGACTGGCCTCTCCTTACCGACGCTCAACGCCAAGAAGGGGTAACTCGACTATGTGAAGCTGAAATACCTGTAATAGTCGGAACAGGAGCCCAAAATTCAACTGCTGCTGCTGAACACGCTTCTCACGCTCAATCTGTGGGTGCAAAGGGTTTGATGGTTATTCCTCGTGTCCTATCACGTGGAACTTCCTCTTCGGCTCAGAGGAACCATTTTGCTGACATTCTTTCTTCAGCCCCGGAAGTTCCAGCGGTGATCTACAACAGTCCTTACTATGGTTTCGAAACACGCTCTGATCTGTTTTTTGACTTGCTCGAAGATTTTCCTAATCTTGTTGGTTTTAAAGAATTTGGCGGGGCCAAGTCTCTAAGCTACGCAGCTGAAAATATCACTAATCAATCAGAATCGCTTTTACTGATGGTGGGAGTTGATACTCAAGTTTTCCACGGATACGTGAACTGTGGTGCTGAAGGAGCAATAACCGGGATCGGGAATGTCCTCCCAAACGAAGTTCTAACTCTTCTATCACTTTGTTCCCTTGCTAAATCAGGCGACCCGAAAGCGAGACAATACGCCCTAGAGCTTGACAATGCTTTACATGTGCTTTCCACATTTGACGAAGGACCTGACCTTGTTCTTTTCTACAAGCACCTACTCGTGTTAAAAGGTGATTCAAAATACAGTTTGCATTTCAATACCTCAGATGAATTGACTACGAGTCAAACAAAATATGCTGAAGAGCAACTTCAACTTTTTGATAACTGGTGGAGTTCCTGGGAAGGGAAGAATTACAAACCCTAGACAATGGGTTAGCTCCCAAGAGCGAACATGATGATGGTGATTACACCAAAAACCCCGCCTGCCATTTGCAATAAAGCCACCTTTTCTTTCAATAGTCTCCATGCAATGAAAATTGAGACTCCAGGACATAAACAAATCAAAGCAGTTACAACTGCTGCTGAACCCCTCTGATAAGCAACTGCCGCCAACATGAATGCTGTGGAACTAGTAAAACCTAACAAAAGACCATGACGTAGAACTATCTGATCTGGTTTTACACTGCCAGGCGTAAATACAGAAACAATGGGCAAAACAGCAGAGCCAACTAGAAGAGTCATAAAAGCAGGGAAAACTCCTGCACCATCATCAACGAAAGACTGACACAAACCGGCCACTCCTATACAAGTTCCAACTACAACAGCCATTCCAAGAACTGGACTTCTAATCACTTCGCTTATTTTTGGAACACGTCCCTCACCTGAAAGAAGAACAACAGCGGGAACAGCTGCTATCAAACCGAAAATTTCATACATTGTGGGGTTCTGATCCACAAGCGGTCCAATCAAAGTAGGCACAACAATTGCTACAAGAGCAAACGAAGGAGAGAAAACAGAAATAGGTCCTCTTGCCATACCCAAATACAACAACGGTCTAGTAGCCGACATTGATAAGCCTGCTAGAACTGACCACCACAAATCGGATGAATCGATCGAATCGGGAGGCATAAAAAGCATGAAAATGCCAATAACTGCTGTTCCGACGATGGTAGCGACGATAGCCATCGACACTGCAGACCCAGGGCGGCCCGACTTTCTTACTCCTACTCCACCTAAAAGATCACCAATGCCAAAAAATATGGCAGCTAAACCACCCAGTAAAACTGTCATATTTTCCTTCGTTGCTAAATATCTTCAGATATATAGCTCTAGTTAAATAGAAGAACCTCTAATTGCTAGCACATTTAAGCTAATTTCGGAAGAATGTCATAAATATAAGAGAGCCAGGAGCTAAAAAATGAGTGACTTTAAAGAAAATATTGAAAAACTGAACATACGTGGAATCATAATGTCATCTGTTATGACCGCATTCGGTCTTGTTGTTGCTCTTAGTTGGAAAGATGCAATTAACGAACTCGTGAATTCTATAATTCCAAATAGTGACAACAGTTCACTTCTTGGCATGTTTATCACTGCTCTGGCTGTCACTCTTTTGGTAAGTGCTTTAGCTACATTCGCACTCAAATTCAACAAACGGCTCGAAAAACAACTTGATCGTGTAAACGATCTTTTCGACAGAGATTAGCCACTTCCACCAAAGAGGCGATCTTCGCCTACTCTCTAAACGTGAACATCAACGGTCTTTCTATAACACCCGGCGCTGATCTTTCAGGCGCAGATCTTTCCGACACTTCCTTATCGTCAATAGATCTAAGCAAGGCAAGAATGGCGGGAGTTGCCTTAGCTAGATCAGATCTAACAGAAGCACAGCTTGTAGGTGCAGATCTTCGTTACTCAATATGCCACGGAGCTATTTTTGATAAGGCTGACCTGCATCATGCCAATTTATGGAACATAGATCTTGGGAGTTCAAGTGCAAAAGAAACTATTTTCTGTAAATGCTGGTTGGGTAATTCGAATTTAGTTGATGCTGATATCCGAGGAGCTGATTTTAGTGGAGCCTGGATAACTGCAGCAGATCTATCAAATTCTCTACTTGCAGGCAGCACTTTGGCTGGAGCAACATTAGCTAGAGCCTGCATGAAAGAAACTGACCTGACCGGAACATTCGCTGTAGGTACTGATTTTCGTGGCGCCATTCTAAATGGTGCAACTATGCGAGCAGCGAATTTCAGTGGAGCTAACTTCCGTGGAGCTTCACTTATTGATGCTGATCTAAGCCTTGCAGATCTGGTAGGAGCTGATTTGCGGGGCGCTCAACTAGATGGAGCTAAACTAAACGGAAGTCGACATGACGGAACAACCCGCTGGCCCGAAACATTTAAACCTTTAACATCAGGTGGCATCGAATCACACGAGTAATTATCGGTTCTGTAACTAAACTCATTTGTAATCGAGGGGGAAATCTTGAAGGAAAATGATCCAAAAGAAACTTGGCACAAAACAGCTTGCGTTCTGTGCTCAAGCAACTGTGGCCTCGAAGTCAAGCTAGATGAAAACGTAATAACCAGAGTTCGCGGAAATAAAGCCCATGTAGGTTCAAAGGGCTACACCTGTGAAAAAGCTTTAAGGGTCAACTATTACCAAAATTTTCAAGGCCGTATAACAACCCCATTGAAAAAACTTCCGGACGGTTCACATATAGAAGTCGATTGGGACACTGCTATCGCAGAAGTAGCAGAAGGTTTCAAAGAAGTTAACGAAAAATACGGTGATGGCAAAATTCTCTACTATGGAGGCGGTGGGCAAGGGAACCACTTAGGAGTTGGTTACTCGACTGCGACTAGAAATGCTTTAAATATTACTCGACGCTCTAATGCTCTGGCTCAGGAAAAAACTGGCGAAGCATGGGTGGAGGGGAGAATGTTTGGAGCTCACACCCATGGCAATTTTCATGACGCAGAAGTAGCTGTTTTCTTAGGTAAAAACCCTTGGCAGTCTCACGGTTTTGATGAAGCAAGAAGGGTTCTTAAAGAAATTTCCGCAGATACAAAACGTTCAATGGTTGTTATAGACCCCCGCCGGACTGAAACAGCTGATTTAGCAGATTTCTGGTTGCCTGTTAAGCCAGGCTCTGACGCCTTTCTTATAGCTGCCATAATTTCGATAATTATTGAAGAAGGTCTTACTGCAAAGTCCTGGCTTTCTGAAAATACAATTGGTTCGGACGAAACAATCGAAGCTTTTTCCGGTGTGCCTATCGATGATTTTGCTTCCAGGTGTGGCATACCTGAAAATCAGATTCGTGATGTAGCCCGCCGATTAGCTGCAGCTGAAAGCGTGGCATTTTATGAAGACCTGGGAATTGAAATGGCCCCACATTCAACTCTGGTCTCATATCTACAAAGAGTTGTGTGGGTCCTTTTAGGCAACTACGGAAACCATGGAGGCATGTCGGTACATTCTTACGCTGCGCCTCTTTTCAACTATAAAGCTTCAGGATCTGAACCAACTGATCCTGTCACGGGCAGCTTAGTTATCTCCGATTTCTTTGCCTGCAATGAAATAGCTGATGGCATTCTCAGCGACCATCCCGAAAGAACCAGAGCCCTCCTCATCGAAAGCGCCAACCCTGTTCATTCTTTAGCCGAGTCAGAGAAGTTCAGACAAGCAATGCAATCTGCCGATTTTTCAGTCGTTATAGATGTGGCTCTAACGGAAACAGCGAGAGAAGCTACATATTTCCTTCCTGCTGCCACCCAATATGAAAAAGTTGAAACCACATTTTTCAGTGCCAGCTTTCCAGATAACTGGATATGTGTGAGACCTCCAATATTGAAACCTCCTGATGGTGTTCTAACAGAGTCTGAGATACACACACGAATTATTAGGGAACTAGGCCTTACGAAAGAAGAAGACTTTTTACCTTTGCGAGAACTAGCCAAAAAGGGACTAGATGAGTTCGGCAAAGGCTTCATGGAATTTTCAACTAATAACCCCGAGGTGGCCGCTTTGGGTGCAGTGACGCTATATGAAACATTGGGTGAAGCCCTCCCTGAAGATATGAAAGGTGCTGCTGTTCTTTGGTTTACCGCCCAGCAAACAGCTCTTAGATACCCTTCTCAAGTTAAAGCTGCAGGTCATGCTGGCGAAGGGCCTTCTCTGGGTAATTCTTTGTTCGAAGCAATGATTTCTAATCCAGACGGGATAATTTTCACCCGACATGAACAGGGTCAGGCATGGGACCTTCTAAATACAGTTGATTCGAAAATAAATCTAGCTATTCCTGAAATGTTAGAAGAGGTCAAAGGGCTGGCAGACTCCCCCGCAAACTATACGAGTGATGAATTTCCATTTGTGCTCGCGGCCGGAGAAAGAAGAAGTTTTACGGCAAATACAATTATGCGAAATCCCGAATGGCGGAAACGTGATCAAGAAGGAACTCTGAGACTCAGCTTAGAAGATGCGCAAAAATTGGGTATCGATAATGGGGCACGAGTTCGAATCACCACACCGGGGGGCACAGCAGTTGCTGTTGCAGAAATTAACGAAACAATGAGCCAAGGTCATGTCTCTCTGCCTAATGGTCATGGTTTAAGTTACTCTCCCGCTGGTGGAGAACCTGAAATATTTGGAGTTCCTACAAATGAGTTGACATCTACGGACTGGTGCGATCCAATTGCAAAAACCCCTTGGCATAAACACGTACCCGCTCAACTAGAAGTGGTTAATCCATAAGCAGATTTAACTAAGAGGAACTATTCAATATGGAATTACTTATTATACGACACGCACGGCCGGTCGCTGAAATACGCTCTGAAGGAGAAGGATCTGCGGATCCTCCTCTTTCCCCGCTGGGCGTAAAGCAGGCGGAAGCGACCGCTGAATTTTTGAAAAGTCAAGGAGTGCAACATGCTGTTTCAAGCACAATGCTTAGAGCTATTCAGACTGCTGAACCGTTCGCAGAACAAACTGGGTTAAAACTCGAAATTATTGATGATCTTAAAGAAGCCGACTTCGATCGAAATTCTTATACTCCTTTAGAAGAAATGAATCCAGATGATCCTTTTATCAAGGAGTACCTTGAAAACCCCGAATCAATTTTCGGCGGCGATTTGGAAGGTTTCAAAAAAAGAACTACAAATGCTTTTAACTACTTAATTGAAGAAAACAAAGGTTCAAAAGTCGCTGTTTTCTGTCATGGAATGGTTATGGGAGTTTACTTACAAACTATTTTGGGACATGACGATCCGGTAGCACTCCAACCTGACTATTGCGGTATTACCAGGATCACCGCATCATCTTCAGGTTTGCGATCAGTTCGAACTGTCAATGAAACAGGTCATGTCCGGCACTTACTTGATGATTTTCCACTAATGCCCTTCGAGCGAGAAGAGCATTAAAAACTTTGTTCCTGTTCTTCCTACTTATTAATGCTTTTAGTGAAAATTCAAATGGTCAAAACTTAGATCAAAGCAAGAATTGAAAGGCTTAAAACGCTCATAGCTGGAGCTGCTTTTTTAAGATGATCTCCAACACGTAAATGCATACCTATGGCGCCTACCATTAACAGACCGAGCAAAATTGCTGCGGGTCTAGTTAAGGCCTCTACCCAAACACCCACAATTAAAAGAATTGCTAATGTAAGTTTCGTTCCACCTATTAGATACATCAGAGGGGGCGAAATTCCATATGTCTGAAATTCTTCTAACATATTTTTTGCATCACCACCACGAAATTCGGTTTCCTTGTTAAACCGCAATATCCATACATTTAAAATCCATAACCCAGCACCAATTTGTGCCAAGAGTCCAATTATCTCCATCTCATCTCTTTTCTTATTTAATAATAAATTTAAGTTTAAAAAAATTAAAAATTATTTTTGTTTTATGTGACCCAAGTCGCATAATCGTTTAACAAAAAATTTTACTTTATTGCACAAAGACTTCCTAGACGTTTTCGATTTTTTGAAAACAACCAATAAACCGCAAAAGCAACAAATGAAAAAGGCGGGATACTAATCAAAGTTCCCAATACAACCCATCCAGATCCCATCGCACGAAGGACTCTAGCCGCTGCCATCGAACCTTTTATTTTTTTACGATCGGGCATAATTAGCCAGACGTAGTTGTCAAAATCTTTTTGCTTCAAACCATATTCTTCAGGTATTAAAGATTGAGATTTTATAGGTTCAAAACTGTCAGGAAGTTTGTTTGAAACCCAATCAACCAGCTTGTTGCAAATATTGCAGTTTCCGTCGTAAATCAGTAGAGATTTATCCAAATTTAAAGCTTCTACATGCCTAGTAGGAAAGTCAGTTGATGACTTTTTTTCTCTGGAACTAGGCACTATCTCTTTTACTTGCATCGTCGGTTGCTTTATAACCCGCAACTAGCAGACCCCAGACAGTAAGCGTAAAAACCAAGGTTCCAATAACAAATAACAAGGTTTCATTCATTGTTTTGTCCTGAATTTGTTAACACAAGAGTTCCTAAAGAATGGATCGAAGGGACCCAAATACCAACAAATATTCCCTGCATTTCGTTTCCACTGAACCAAAGTGAAACTGATAGAAGAAATGAGATAAAGCCAGCGACCATAAAGATTAGTTTGGGCCTATTTTCTGGTTTCAAAAGAAAGTTTTCCCGCAAAATTGAGAATGACATTTAAGCTCCTAACGGTTGCCATCTCTGTCAAATCTAGTAAACATTTACTCTGAAAATGTTTCTTCAAATGAGTCTTCTGTCACAGCAAAGTTCAAATTTACTGCTCAAAAATTCTTGAAATCTAGATTAAAAATTAAAATTTACGAATCTTGCTTGGGATCCCAATTCGAACAGGGACGCCTTCTGAATACAAGACGTGCGGAGAACCGCTGGGAGCAGGTAGTCCTGTTGAAGAAACTAGTTCATCTTCAACAGTTACGATTTCAGCTTTTCGCAAGGACCATGGCGGGTGATCAACTGGCGCCCAAATAGGCTTTCCTTTTCTATTAGTCGATATAAGCCCCCATCGTGCTGTTAAGAAACGCTCAAAATCTCCATCTGTTTTCTCCCCGAATTTAATTGTTAATTCACTAGTCGGTCCTGACTCAGGCCAGCTACGCACAACACGCGTCTTCAAATAATTATCATGCCTAACATGATTCACCTTGCCATAACAGTAAGGGATCTTGTATGTGACTCTGGCCATAAGAGTAGGTAAAAGTTTGTTTATATCTAAAGAAAAAAACCAAACTCCCGAATATCCGCCACAACGCACATAAGTTCGAACGTTTACCTCGGGAAATGAACCTACATATGGTAGAGGTTTCCATTTTGGAAAACCAAGATCATTCATGTTGAACGGTATTAAACCAACCCAAGCATCCCCGTCATAAGTCTCCACTTCAACGCCTTTAGGAAGCAAATGTTGCACGACATCAACGGGGTAACGCCAATGTATGAATACAAGATCGGTCCAGTGCTGTTCCATGATTGCAGACTTGATTTTTAGAGGTGACTCAGAAGAACGTTCAGAATTGATTTCTTTCACAACTGACCGTTCGCCACTATTAAAGTCGCTATAACTGAACGTGAAGTCCACCCAGTTGTTCGGATCCAATTACTTCTGACAAGAGAACTTATTTTTTCAGATGTATATCCGTCAAGAAGATTAGAATGTGCAGGAACCTGCAAAAGGACTGTCGAGAGTTGGACCTTTATAAGAATAAGAAGTCCTATAAGAGGCAATAACCGACTATCCGTCGGGTCGATCAGTAACCATATTGCGGTTAGTGCTTCCACGGCCATGGGTGCGCCCACAACCCAGGATGTTCTTTTTTGATGTTCAGCTTGATATTCAGATGACCTAGTTATTTCAACTTTTTCGAATAATGGGTAATGAACTATTTGAACAAACCAAATCAACCCCAACATGAAAACTGTTGAAAGAAAATGTATATAAGCAATCAGCATTTCAGCGTGAATGGTCTAAAAATCTCATAGCTTCACTTCGGGCAGAAACATCGTCACGAAAAATACCTCGAACGGCTGATGTGACGGTAGAAGAACCAGGTTTTTTTATTCCTCGCATAGACATGCAGAGATGCTCGGCTTCTACAACTACGAGTGCACCTATGGGATTCAGCTTTCTTTGAAGAGCATCCGCTATTTGGGATGTAAGCCTCTCCTGCACTTGTAGTCTCTTCGCATAACCGTCAACCAAACGGGCCAATTTTGAGAGCCCTACTATTGATCCATTTGTTCTAGGTATATAAGCAATGTGC
>MDTB01075457.1_pt1 | contig 10400 bp, 7 predicted proteins | sample 811161 | NCBI WGS metagenome assembly MDTB01 (sample SAMN05326650, study PRJNA326480) | marine metagenome | isolation source: seawater | place: Mediterranean Sea | collected 2009
CATTCGTGCATATAGGTCGGGCCGTAGCGCAGTCTGGTAGCGCACTACGCTGGGGGTGTAGGGGTCGCGAGTTCAAATCTCGCCGGCCCGACCATTTTTTCATCTATGAATAGCAAACCAAAAATCGGGTGGATAGGTCTTGGCGTGATGGGTTCATCCATGGTCCAAAACCTTTTGCATGCTGGGTATGATGTCCGAGTGTTTACTCGAACAAAATCAAAAGCCACTACAGTTCTGGAAAAAGGGGCCCAATGGTGTGATAATCTGAATGCGGTTGCGGAAGGGGTAGCCATAGTCTGCACCATGGTTGGTTATCCTGAAGATGTGGAAAATATAGTCTTGGGTAAGCATGGGCTGTTACATGAAATGCAGAGTGGTAGCCTGTTGATTGATTTTACAACATCCAGCCCGGAACTGGCTCACCTAATTGCTGAAAGGGCTTCTGCAAGAGAAATTGAGGTGCTGGATGCTCCAGTAAGCGGTGGGGATGTGGGAGCAAAAGCAGGAACTCTTGCGATCATGTGCGGTGGAGCACTCAAGGCTTTTCAAAAAGCAGAACCAATTCTGAGCAACATGGGAGATAAGATTCAACATTTTGGCGATGCTGGTTCGGGGCAACGGGTAAAGATGTCGAATCAGATCCTGATCGCATCGACCATGGTGGGTATGGTGGAGTCGATGCTTTATGCCGAGCGTGCAGGTTTAAAAGTAAATCAGGTGATTGATCTGATTGGGCAGGGAGCGGCTGGTTGCTGGTCGATCCATCAATTGGGACCAAGGATTATTCAGGAGGATTGGGCTCCCGGTTTTTATATCAAACATTTTCTCAAGGATATGAGAATTGCACTGGAAGATGCCAGTCGGATGGGCTTGAGACTTGAAGGCTTGGAGCTGGCGAACCGATTTTATGCAAATGCCAAGACATGGGAATGGGAAAATGACGGCACTCAGGGATTGATGAAGATTTTGCGAAAATTAAACGCTTCCTAAGGAATAAAAGAAGGTTTCCAAAATTTGAGTTCCTGATAGTCTTACTTTAGTAATATGCCAACATTAGTAACAGGAGGATCCGGCTTTCTAGGAAGCCATCTATGCGAACGCCTTGTCAAAAAGGGTGAGGAAGTTATATGTTTAGATAACTTCTTTACCGGACGAAAAAGTAATATTGCTCATCTTCTGGATTATAAGAACTTTGAATTAATGAGGCACGATGTTGTGGACCCTTTTAAAGTCGAGGTCGACCGTATTTACAACCTAGCCTGCCCGGCTTCCCCCATTCATTACCAATATAACCCAATTAAAACGGTAAAAACTTCCGTGATGGGAGCCATCAACTGCCTTGGCTTGGCTAAGCGTGTGGGGGCCCGAATCCTGCAGGCATCCACTTCGGAAATTTATGGTGATCCGGAGGTGCATCCGCAACCCGAGTCCTACCGTGGAAGTGTAAATCCAATCGGAATTCGTTCTTGCTATGATGAGGGTAAACGTTGTGCGGAGACATTATTTTTTGATTACTACCGCGAAAATAAAGTTGATATCCGGGTGATTCGCATATTCAACACATATGGTCCAAAAATGAGACCTGATGATGGGCGGGTGGTATCGAATTTTATTGTGCAGGCGATACGAGGTGAAGATTTAACCGTCTATGGGGATGGTTCTCAAACGAGATCTTTTTGTTATGTGGATGATTTAGTTGACGGAATGATGGCGATTATGGAGCAGAATGATACGGTGGGTCCCGTTAATTTGGGTAACCCGAAGGAATTTACGATTCGCCAGTTGGCTGAAGCGGTGCTCGGGCGGATTGTAACCACCTCCAAAATTTCCGAAAAACCACTGCCAGCCGATGATCCGACCCAAAGGAAACCTGATATATCATTTGCCCAAAAACTCTTAGATTGGTGTCCATCGGTTGAATTAACCGATGGGTTAGACAAAACAATTCCTTATTTTAGAGATATTATCAAAGAGTAGAGACTTTTCAATTTTATGAATTTACTTAGCCCTGTTCAATCAATCTTTAAGTCCCTAAAGGGGAGACATCACAAAAAATTTCTCAAGAAATGTGCTCCTTTGGTCAAAAAAATTAACGAAGTCGAAAAACAGTATCAATCTCTCAGCACTGAACAATTAAAGGCGAAGACGCAGGAGTTTATGGAGCGTTTTAAAAAGGGGGAGACTTTGGAGGATTTATTGCCCGAAGCTTTTGCCACCGTAAAAAATGCAGCTCGTAGGATGTGCGGGCAGACCGTTACGGTTTGTGATCAACCACTTGATTGGGAGATGGTTCATTATGATGTACAATTAATCGGAGGGATTGCTTTGCATGAAAGGCATATTGCAGAGATGGCAACAGGCGAAGGAAAAACCCTGGTTTCGACCTGTCCATTATATTTGAACGCATTGAGTGGTAAAAATTGTCAACTGGTCACGGTTAATGATTATCTTGCTCGTCGGGATTCTCACTGGATGGGTGCCCTTTTTGAATTTCTTGGTCTGTCCGTGGGTTGTATTCAAAACAGTATGCCTGCAACTGAGCGTCGCGAGATGTACGGGAAGAATATTACTTATGGTACGGCTTCCGAGTTTGGATTTGATTATCTGCGGGATAATGGCATGGCCACATGTATGGAGGATCAAGTGCAACGTGACCACTATTTTTGTATCATTGACGAGGCCGATTCGATTTTGGTTGATGAGGCAAGAACGCCTCTAATTATTTCTGGACCGATGCGCGAAGACCATCCTTTGCCATTTATGGAAATGAAGCCATTGGTCACTAAGCTTTTTGACGGACAACTCAAGCAATGCAACCGTTTGGCAGAGGATGCCAAGAAAGTCTTTTCCTTGGAATCCATTGATGATGAAGCAGCGGACGAAGCGACCGCCAAGCTCTTTCAGGTAAAGAAGGGAATGCCGACCCACCGGCAATATATGCGAATGATGGAGGATGCTTCCATTCGTAAACGCTTTGAAAAGTTCGATCTCGATATGAATTCGGACTACAATAAAGAAAGGGCCCACAACCTGAAGGAAGAACTCCTTTATGTGATTGATGAAAAGAATCAACAATCTGACCTCACAGAAAAAGGGAGAAGCTTGATCAGCCCAAGTGATCCCGACGGGTTTGTGATTCCAGATTTGGCGACCCTCTATGTTGAAATTGACCGGAAAAAAGATCTTACGGACGATGATAAGCGCAGAGAAAGAGAAAAGGCAGAACGGGATTTCCAAGTTCGCAGCGAGAGGATTCACACGGTTTCACAGTTACTAAAAGCCTATGGTTTATACGAAAAAGACAAACAGTATGTCGTGCAGGGCGGAAAAGTGATGATCGTGGATGAAAATACCGGTCGTTTAATGCCTGGGCGCCGGTGGAGTAACGGATTGCATCAGGCTGTGGAAGCCAAAGAAAATGTTCAGATTGAAAAAGAGACCAAGACTTACGCGACGATTACCATTCAGAATTATTTCCGAATGTATGACAAGTTGGCGGGGATGACGGGGACAGCCGAGACTGAGGCTGGAGAATTTCATGATATTTACCGTTTGGGAGTCATGGTTATTCCCACTCACCGTCCATGCGTCCGTGATGATCTGAACGATTTGATGTTTAAGGGCAGAAGGCAAAAATTTAACCGGGTGTTGGAGGACCTTATCGAAGCCAATAAGCAGGGGCAACCTGTTCTGATTGGAACGGCATCGGTTGAATCATCCGAAGTTTTCAGTCGGATGTTGAAGAGAGCCAATATTCGACACACCGTACTGAATGCAAAATTTCATGAAAAGGAGGCAGAAATCGTAGCTGAGGCAGGGCAACGGGGATCGGTGACCATCGCAACCAACATGGCGGGTCGTGGAACCGACATTAAATTGGGAGAAGGCGTCAAGGAACTTGGTGGATTACTGGTCCTTGGTACGGAGAGGCATGAATCCCGCAGAATTGACCGTCAGTTGCGCGGACGATGTGCGAGACAGGGAGACCCAGGTGGTTCAAGATTTTATGTTTCCCTGGAAGATGACTTGATGAGGCTTTTCGCCAATCAGGGTGCACTCGCCAAGATGCTGGAAAAATCATTTGGCGATGATGATATGCTGGAACATGGAACCTTAGATTGGTCGATCCAAAACGCCCAGAAGAAGGTGGAGCAACAAAACTACTCAATTCGAAAGAGACTTTTACAATATGATGATGTGCTCAACCGTCAGCGAGAAATAGTATATTCTATAAGGAATGATGTGTTACTGGAAGAAGAACCCAGTAAAATTATATTTGAATTGGTGGAGGAGGAAATCGACAGTCGTTTAGCCAATATTCCAGAAGAAGAATTCGGAATAGAGAAGGCGGAGCAGATGCCTCAGTTTGAGGCTTTGGTTGGATCTTGGATTAATGTGACCTTTCCCTTGTCTGCAAAGGTGGAGGAATTTGTGGGTAAATCGTTTGAGGATTCAAGAGATCACTTATTGACCAAAATAAAATCTACCTATGCTGCAAAAAGAAAGTTGGAGGATCCTGAACAGATTCTCTCACTCGAACGATATGTCGTGGTGAACGCAGTTGATGTCCATTGGCAGGATCATCTCACCGAGATGGAGGAATTGAGAAGAAGCGTAGGTCTCAGGGGATACGGGCAGAAGGATCCTTTGAGTGAGTACAAGAACGAGGCTTTTCGGGCCTTCGAGGAGATGATGGTAGGGATGAGGTCAGAGGTCTGTACTGGTTTGTTTCGTTCATCCACCAATTTGGCCGCTTTTGAAAATATGCTTTCGTCGCTCTCGGGCGTGGCTAAAACCACTGGTCCAGAGACCGGTAACGCAGGATTTGGAGGATTTGGGGGTGCTCAGGGAGGATCTTCAACGGTTCAGAATGAATCATCCGCTCCCCAAATTGCAACTCCGGTGGTCAGGGATACTCCCAAGGTGGGGAGAAATGACCCCTGTCCCTGTGGAAGTGGAAAGAAATATAAAAAATGTTGTGGAGCAGGAATTGCGGTCTGATTAATTATCCATTAACTGCCCCAGTCTTTTCCAGTCCAATGAACTGACCTGTTCTGGGCGTAAGGTACATGAAAGTTTGAGCTCGTCCAGCCATTCAAGCATGGTTTGGCAAGTGGTTGGATTTTCTTTTTTTGCCAAAGATCCAAGCTGTTTTCTTCTCTGGGTAAATATACGGCGGATAAGATTACGGGTATTTTCGGAAAACAGATAGGCGGATTCGAGAAGGTCCATCCTGATTAACATGGAGTCAACTCCGGGAGCAGGAAAAAAACATTTTCGGGAGACAGGATGCTTATCGGTCAAGACAAAGGCATTGGATATGAAAATACTGAGGGCATGGAATTCTTTGGTACCAACCTTAGCCCATATTCTCTCAACCGCTTCTTTTTGCATCATTAAAACCATGCGGCTTGGTAGTTTCCTTGTGTTTAGCATTGATTCCAACCATGCGGAAGATATGGCGTAGGGAAGATTGGCCACGATTCGATAGTCGAAAACAGTTAGCGGAAGTGAACCCAATGGTTTCTTGACGGCATCAGCATGTGTGATGGTCAGATGTCCACTTTCAATGGCCTGACCTTCAGTTTCATTGAGATTTTGAGCGAGGGTCTTATCGAGTTCAACTGCATGTACAGATTGGCCTAATTCTAAAAGTCTACGGGTAAGAGTTCCAAGTCCGGGTCCAATTTCCACCACTGTACCCGATGACGGGAGATCTGATAACCGAATGGACTTGTCGACAATATTTCCGTCGATCAGAAAATTTTGTCCCAATTTCTTTTTGGGGTGATGTCCCAGCTTTTCCAGCAGTGCAGTTGTTGTGGAGGGGCTGAGAGGCATGAAGGTTTTATAACTTAAGTGGGTGTTTTCGTTACTAGCAATCCTTCATCTCATTGATGAAGGACTCTGCGTCTTCTGCGCGCATGAGGGCTTCCCCGCAAAGGAGTGCATCTGCACCTGCCTCCCGAACTCGCCAGGCATCCTCAGCAGAAAGAATTCCGCTTTCACTGACTTTAATAATTCCCTCTGGGATAAGGGGAAATAATTCCTCGGTGACGGACAGATCGGTCACGAATCGTGCGAGATCCCGATTATTGACTCCAAGAATGCGTGGATTATGAGGAAGTGCTTTTTCAAGCTCGGCTTCAGTATGTACTTCATACAGGCAGTCTATACTGGCCTCATCAGCAGATTCTCTAAGTATTTTGAGTTCATCGTCCTCAAGGGCTCGAACAATTAAGAGAATAGCTTTTGATCCTGCCTCGAGTGCCTCCATCACCTGAATCGGTTCAATCATGAAGTCTTTACGGATAGTGGGGGTATATCTTTGGTGCTGGGTGAGGAATTCATTTACTTCCCAGAGGTCTTCCAGTTTTCCACCAAAGAATTGACTGTCGGTGAGGATGGACAGTGCATCAGCACCTGCATTTTCATAGGCTCTGGCTTGATCGACTGCTGATGCATTTTCAGCAATCATACCAGCGGATGGGGATTTCCTTTTGATCTCCGCAATAACGGAAAGTTGACCAGGTTTAGCTAGGGCATCATAAAAAGACGGTTTATCCTGCAGTCTGTCCCCCAATTGCCTGAGTTCCCGATTACTCACAGGTCTTATTTTGGAAGCGATTTCCTTTCGTTTCCACTCCATGATTTCATCCAGTTTATCCATAAATGTTAAATGTTTGAGCTTTAAAGGTGGGAATTAATTGCCACGCACGGAGCTTACAATCAGAATGTCAAATAGTGAGTGAATTACAACGATTAATAGAAATCATGGCCCATTTACGCAGCCCGGAAGGCTGTCCATGGGATCAAGAGCAAACGCATAAGTCGCTAACCCGTTGCCTGGTCGAGGAAGTGTCTGAAACTTTGGAGGCAATAGATGAACAGGATATGGTTCTTTTGGAGGAAGAATTAGGAGATTTACTCTTGCAGGTTATTTTTCATGCACAAATTGCCCAAGAAAATGGAAGTTTTACTATGGAAGATGTTGCTCGTGGAATTTGTGATAAACTGATTCGGCGCCACCCGCATGTTTTTGGCGATGAAAAAGGGTCAATCCAAGAAGCCGATCAAGTAGTGGATCGTTGGGAGCAGGTAAAAGCAGAGGAAAAGAAACAGAAAGGGGAAACTGGAAAGAAAGATTCAGTTTTCAAGAAATTACCTCCTCGTCTTCCTGCACTTCTCTTTGCTCATGATATTTATAAGAGAGCAGATAAAGCAGGACTTAGTAAACAAATATCGGTTGATTCTGAGAAAATAGAATCTTTGTCCAAAGGTTTAAGCGAGGAAAAAGCCGGTCAAGCGTTGTTTGAAGTCGTGGCTGCCTGCAGGAGATCAGGGTTGGACCCAGAAGCCAGCTTGCGAAGTTTTGCATCCAAGGAAGTCAGCTTGCTTGAGCAGGACTTAGGCTAATTCAGTACCGGTCATGCGGGATAATAGTTTGGTTGAATCCTTGGTCCTCGAAATGGAGGGAAGGTCAATTATTTGTTCAATCAGAAAGAACCTAAGAGCCCGAAGGATCTCAGTAAGAATTGTATCCAATGCTGAAGTAGTGCTAACAGTTCCTAGCAGAGGGAGTGTTCGAAAAGCAAAAGATTTTCTGCAGAGTAAAATAGCTTGGATTTCAAGGACAACGTTAGAATATCCGAACAAAATTAAGCTCGGTAAATATTTATCTGAAAATCGAACCGTTTGGCTGGATGAGAGGCGAAGATGGTTATCTTGGACCTTTTCCAATAATCGGAAAAGAACTTTTTATCAGGTTGAATGTGATCAAATAAAGATCAGTTTTCCGGAAGTTGCCGATGAGGAATGCATACTTTTGAAATTCTTGATGCAATTGGCTAGGATTTATCTGCCCATCCGTTTGGAAGCCTGTGCCAAAAAAGTCGGTGTACACTTCCAAGGTGCACGGATAGGTAACCAAAAGTCACGATGGGGATCTTGTTCATCGCAAAGAGTTATTTCTCTGAATTGGAGGATTTTACTTTTGGACTATCGGATTGGGGAATATGTTCTTTATCATGAGTTGGCTCATCTTAAGCATATGAATCATTCAAAGAGATACTGGGAACTGTTAGAGACTTGGATAGCGAATTCGAAGAGTCTCGATAAAGAGCTTTCTGTTCAAGGAAAAGATTTAATGTTTATGGGGCGGTGAAAAGTATCCGAAACTGTGGACTATTTGAGCTGAGTGCGGCCAAGTTCCCAGCCTCTTCTTCCCCCTAGTGACTGAAGGAAGGGCATGGCATCACTTTCATCTTCGCCAACATCGACTGGGGTAACTCCATCTTTACCATATCGGGCATTTACATCCAATCCCAAGTCATAGGCCAATTGTACAAGTTCTTTTTTTCCTGAGAAAGCAGCAGCATGCATCATCGTGTATCCATCTTTGGCAGTAATTTTAGGGTTAGCATTTTTTTGAAGAAGGAAACGAACTACCTCCATCTTTCCAGAAACTGTGGCAATGATAAGTGGGGTCGCACCAAAGGCATCTTTTTCATTTACTTTTCTTCCATTTTTGAGCATTTTTTTAATCACCTTCAGGTCACCTTTACCAGCTGCCGCATGAAACGGGTGATTATTCTTAACCTTTAATTCATCAAGCAGGTCCAGGATTTCAAGATGACCACCGGCAGATGCAAGATCGTAGAGATTTGAGCCGTGAATATCTTTCGCATGAGGATCCGCTGATAAGGAGAAGAGAGTCTCGAGCAAATCTTTTTCTCCCCGTAGGGCAGCGGTCATAGCCGGTGTTTCTCCCTCATCGGTCTGTGCGTTGACATCCGCACCGTCCTCGAGCAAAAGTTCGGCAACTTTTAAGTTTCTTCCCCAAGCGGCACTGTGTAAGGGGGTAGATAAATGTTTGCTTTTTACATTCGGGTTACCTCCATTTCTGAGAATAAAATCTACAACTCCTTCATTTCCTTTGTAGGAAGCATAGTGGAGGGGAGTGTGTCCGAAGTAATCATTGGCATTAACCAAGGCTCCCGACTTGATAGATTGTTGAAGAGACTGATAATCGTTTTGAGCGATTGCCCTGTAAAGTGAGGCATTCCTTCGATCAATGATCTCCTGTCCAATAAAATCAAAAATCGGCTTTAAAGCATTTATTTTTTTATCGAACAAACGAAAGTTGATTGATAGCGAACGGTCACCTGAAAAAAGTTTGATATTGGAGATTTTTTCGATCCAATCGAGTAATTTGAAATAATCGTAGGGAAGGTTACGGTTTCGCCTAATCGACTTGGTAAGGGGAAGGACTCTTATATCTGCAGCGATGGCGTGGGAATTTAAAAATTCATTGCGGGCTTCGTCGATTGGTCGCAGGGTTTTATTGAAATTCAATTCTCTGGAATATTCGGGACTTGTGAACCATAAATCATTATTTCTTTCGATGACCTCGAATCCGCGTTGTCGTAGAAGTGATCCAATCGTGTTGGATGATTCAAGTCCAATCGCAAGTTTTCTGAGCATTTGGCTATTGTTTATTCCCATCGCACTGAGCAGGTAGGGGTTGAGTTGAACTTCGCCATTTGGATTCCTTTCACTTGGAGGGAAGACCAAAGGATCAAAACCGCCAAGACCAAGAACGAAATTTCCGTTTGGGGCATTAAGAATTTGTTGGGTAGACAAATTAAAACCTGGGAGTTTAAAATTTAGATCAATCTGTCCCCCTGAAAAAGTTTTCAGAGTTTGGTCAAGCCAAGTTGTGCCCATTTCTTTTAAATGCTTGGGCTCAATGTTTAACTTGGCAATCAAGGGCGAATCCCCCGGGATTAAATCAAGTGAAGAGGAAGGAGGCAGTACATTACTACCCAAAGAGATATTGTGATCGGTAAGGCTACGCAGATCAACTCTGAGATTACCAGGATTGGATTGAATGTAGACACCAATCGATCGGTTGATGATCGTCTCAATTAACGGAAGGGCAGTTTCCCACTGGTTACTTGGCCAGAATGCCTCTGCGAGGCGGACAATGCCACTGCCGTCGAGATAAACAGAGCAGTCTTTTAAATTGGCGAGATGTTTGGAAAGACTGGCAGGCAGTTTTTTCTCATCCGACTTTTTGGGTAAAGTTTGGATGATTTCATCAAGATAAACATCATTTGGAATCACAGTTGATTCAGGAGATCTCTTGATCACGGCAATGAAATATACAAATGATCCCCTGCGTCCAAATTCATAAGGAAGGAATTCATTACCAAATCGAGTGAATGGACTCGGTTTCTTTTTAATCTTTAGAGTCTCTGCGATGGCATGAAGAGAGGAATCCACCATTTCTTTATCTTGAACTGTGGCAAGTACTCCGATAACAGGGTCCGGATTTTTTGTGCCCTGCAATCTGGAGAAGAAATGGATAGGACGATCAAAGTTTACACCGCTTGCATTCA
>MDTB01092097.1_pt1 | contig 10400 bp, 13 predicted proteins | sample 811161 | NCBI WGS metagenome assembly MDTB01 (sample SAMN05326650, study PRJNA326480) | marine metagenome | isolation source: seawater | place: Mediterranean Sea | collected 2009
ATCTTCATCGTTTAGATGGACCAGCCATAGACACTATTGAAAATCAAGAGTGGTTTGTTGATGGAAGGCGTCATCGTGAAAATGGCCTACCGGCAGTTTCTCAAAAACTAGGCGATTTCTACGAAAAATTCCTAAACGGAGATAACTCGGCGGGTTATGGGGAGGTAAAAATTATCCTAGAATGGTGGTGTGACGGGAAGCGCACTAGAGAAGACGACCTTCCAGCATACATAGGCCCGGACAAAATGGAATGGTGGGAAAATGGTGTATTGCATCGTGAAAACGACAAACCTGCTATAGTCAGAACCGGGACGAGTTTGTATTATCCCTTCCCGAGCCAGCCTGTCGATCGAGGGAGTCCCTTTGATGTGTCCGAAGATGTATACTGTCGCGCAGGGGGCTACAAAAACCCTTCGAAAATCCAAGAAGAATGGTGGTATCGCGGTTTGCTACATCGCGGAAATGGCTTACCGGCGCAAATAGGTCAGAACGGTTTTAATGCATGGTATGAAAACGGGCGTCTACACCGAGACTGTGGTTTACCAGCATTTATTGATCCATTTCATGGGTTTAAGGAATGGTGGATTTGTGGTGAGAAAATAACGAATATCCAAGCGTCATTTATCTACACCCGAACAAAGAAAATAGCAATGAGACATTTTAATCTATGGAAAGACCATGCCTACAGATACGGAACAGATGCACATAGAACTCGGTTGGAGCGGGAAATGAAAGAAGACATGGGAATATTGGAGAATAAATTAGGATATACATTTGAGTAGAATAAACATTTTTTTATTGAGATTCTTAGAAATATCTAAACATTTAATTCATTTGTAATTATAAATGAGTTTTACTACATCTTCTGGTGTAAAAGAATGGAGAAGAAATGGAAAGTTGCATCGTGAAAATGATTTACCGGCAGTTATATATCCTAACGGAGTAAAAGAATGGTGGTATGAAGGACAACATCATAGAAAAAATGGACCTGCTATAGTAGATAATTATAATATTGAATGGTGGGTAAATAATTTACGCCATAGAAAAAACGGTCCTGCGATAATAAAAGAAAATGGGGACGAACAGTGGTGGTTTAATGGTAGTCTTCATAGATTCGATGGCCCTGCTATAAAAACAAAACATATTGAAGAATGGTGGTATTTTGGAAAAAGACATAGAAGTAATGATCTACCTGCTATAATTGAAAAGCGTATTTTTAAAACTAATAATAACGTATCTTTGGATAATGAATCTATTTATTATCGTAAAGAATGGTGGGTTAATAATATGAAACATAGAAAGAAAGATATGCCTGCTGTAGTGTGGTCCGATGGTCTAAAAGAATGGTGGTTTTATGGTCGTATGCATAGAGATAACGATAAACCCGCTAAGATATATCCAGATTGGACTTCAAGATATAATCGCTTAGGTCCGGTTAATACTTTCAATTATGATAGAGTTTCCAAAGAATGGTGGTTATATGGAGATATGCATAGAGAAAATGATGAGCCGGCTATCATAAATCCATCTATGGATATATATAAATGGATGTATAATGGTAAACCTCACCGAAACCATGGTAAACCGGCATATATGAATGGTAATGTTATTGAATACTGGTTTTATGGAAATAGACTCACGAAGGAACAAGCATCATTTATTAATAAGCGTTCTCGAAAAATAGTTTTAAAGTATCAGCGAATATGGCAAGATATAACATATCAATTTGGAAAACCAGGATATTTTAGTAGATTAGAAAGAGAAATGAAAGAAGACATAGAAGATTTGGAATATAATATTGGATATAAACTTGAAGAATAATCTATTTTTTTTATAATTTAAATAATTTTTAATAATTATCACCAATGAATGATTTTAAAAAAAAAGAATGGAGATATAATAGTTTACTACATCGTGAAGATAGTTTGCCGGCTGTAGTTTACGAAAATGGTAGAAAAGAATGGTGGGTGCATGGAAAACTACATAGAAAAGATGGACCAGCTCTTGTAAACAATGTTGGTGATGAAGAATGGTTTATTAATAATATGCGTCACAGAAAAGATGGACCGGCAATTATATCAAGTAATGGTGATAAACAGTGGTGGTATTACGATAAACTTCATAGAGAAGATGGTCCAGCTATAGAATCTAAGTATGTAGATGAGTGGTGGTATAATGGAGAAAGACATAGAGGTAATGATCTACCCGCTGTTATCATAAAAAAAAAATATCATTCATCATTATATTTTCGAAAAGAATGGTGGAATTTCAATAAAAAACATAGAGAATATGACAAGCCTGCTGTTATATGGCAAGACGGACAAATTGAATGGTGGTTTAACGGTGTTTTACATAGAGAAAATGATAGACCCGCTTTAATATGGCCTTCATCCAAAAAATATGAGATAGATCCTCTCGTGCATAAACCTCTTATGGATAAATTCTCTAAAGAATGGTGGTATAATGGAAAATTTCATAGAGAAAACAACCAACCTGCTATTATTGATATTACGAATAATATAAAAAAATGGTTTGTTAATGGTGTATTACATAGGGGATGTGGTAGACCGGCTATAATAAAATATGATACTAATGAAAGATTATGGTATATTATGGGAACTGAATTAAATGATAAACAAGTTGGATTCATAAAAAAGAGATATAGAAAAATTGCTTTAAAATATAAGAGAATATGGGAAGATATCACATATAGATATGGTTCTATTGCATATGAATCTAGACTAAAGAGAGAAATGAAAGAAGATATGGATATCTTAGAAAATACTATATGTAGTAGTTTTAAAGATTAAAGTTGTAGAAATCTAAAAAATTTGATTTATCTACAATTATTTTTATTTATCATATACACTATGCAATCAGTCATCGAAACTCTATCAAAACAAGGGATAGTCCTCAAGGACCATCAAAAAGAAGCTATACAATGGATGAAAAATGTAGAAGATGAATCAGAACCCTATGGAGGCATATTGGCCGATGATATGGGGTTAGGAAAAACCCTCGAAGCCCTAAGCCTCACAGTGGCTAATCCAGTAAAGAGAACACTGATAATAGTTCCTGCATCTGTTCTGGAGCAATGGATCATAGAGACAGTGAAGTTTTTAGGAGAAGAAGTAGTAGATAATCTGTCAATCGATGAACCCTGTGACGGATATACTTTCACTACTTTCTACAAAGCGGCGAAAAGAGACATAATTCAGTCTGAACTATGGGATCGGGTGATAATAGATGAAGGTCACATAATCAGAAACCGGAAAACTATGTGCTTCAAGGGAATAAAAAGATTAAAGGCTAGACATAAGTGGGTGCTCTCGGGAACTCCTATCCAAAATTCAATAGCAGATCTGAAGACACTGTTAATGTTTGTAGGTTTTTCACTTGAAACTCTACAAAATGAAGAACTACTTCTAGAAATCTCTGATTTACACATCTTGCGAAGAACAAAAGACGAAGTAGAAATGAAGATGCCAAATTTGAGAGTGTTGAAATATTTCATCGAGTTTGAAACCGAAGAAGAAAGGAAACAATATGCCAGTGCAAGCTTCAACTTGAAGATGAAGAAAAGCTATAGCGGTGAGAATTGCTTGCTTACGAAGTATCTGAGATTGCGTCAATTTACACTATTGCCGAAAATGGTGTTTGAAAGTCTCGCTAAGGATTGTCAAGAACTACCCAAGAAACTCCCTAAAAGCTACAAACTAGATAGAATAGTAAAAGTGGTAGCAAAAGAAAAAGACAACGAACGTCCTATCATATTCTGTCATTTCAAGAAAGAGATGCACTATTTGAAGGAAAGACTAGAATACCAAGGTATTAAGACAGAAATCATCAATGGAGATGTATCGCAACTAGATCGATTGGATATCATCAATAGGCATGAGTCATATCATGCTTTGTTGATACAACTCCAAGCCGGTTCAGTAGGACTGAATTTGCAGATGTTCAACACTGTCATATTCACGGCTCCTCATTGGAATCCTACCCATGAAAGACAGGCGATTTGTAGAGCATATAGATTAGGACAAGATAAGAACGTTACAGTTAGGAGATTTGCTTTCAAGGATACGATTGAAAATCTTATAATCAATAGGCAAAAACTAAAAAATCAGGTGATGAAAAACTTCAATATGCATGCTAAGCATATGGATATAGATATGGAAAACGATAAAGACGCAGAAGAATAAACACTTTTTTTATTTAGTGCAATTTTTACATTTCCACATATTAAGTGGTTTCTTTTTTTGTTGGTTTTTGGAAAAACTGAATAGAGGTTTATTTTCCAAACATTTACTACATTTAAATAATTCTTCATTTGTTTCTTCGATAGGTTCAACTACTATTTCAGTTTCTGTTTCTTCAATTATTGTTTCCATAGGTTCAACCAATTCCGAAGTATTATAGTCATACATTACCTTAGATAAATAAGCAAAAGTCATAGAACCAAGAACATATGGAGCGTATAATTGAGCCATATAATATATCAATAGTTTTTTATTTTTAAAATACTTAATTTTAAATTAAAATAATTTTTTTATCTCTCACTAAAAAATGACACCATTATTGATATCATTTTATAATAATTCAAAATGCATATATTGTAATTAAAAAAATTGATTCAAACAATAAATAATAAAAATTGTATTACATAATGGATGCCTATCAATTTATCACTCAATTACTCCAAAACAATCCTAATTATGAATCTATGAAAATTATACAAAAATTCAATCGACCATATAATCTTAGGGGAATACCTCGTAATTATGACTATAATGGAACTATGCTACAACATTTAAAAACCGCTTTGAATAGTCAAGTAGTTACTACAGATTGGAATTGTTTTAGATATAGTAAATGTGTTTATGAAAGAGCGCTCTATAATAAAAAACAGAAAAATCCTGATTTTAAACGGAATTTCAAAAGTGTATATATTGAAATAATATTCAAATATATAATCGATAACAATCTTTTTAACAATGAATATAGATATGACTATATGTTACAAAATACTATATTTAGGAAATTGAATGAATTTAAATCTACTAATAGTGAACGTTATGATGTGTGGAAATATTATGAGCTTTTATTGACACAAGTGATTTCATATATTTAATGAATATGAATTTTTTATTGCTAAATATTATGATTCTAAATGGACCTATAATTCTATATATTGAATGTGATGATAGATACCCACAAAGTATAGATATTTATAATGTTATTCTAAATAAATTCATTAATAGTATCCATACAAAGCAATCTATAAAAGATACTTTGAAAAAATGGTTGCATGTTCCTAGCAAACATCGTAATCATTGGTTTCTTAGCCATGATTTAAATGACGAAGAACTAAGAGAATTAAAAGTTATGATATTCAAACAACTCAAAACGTTTTATTTAGAAGATTTAATACAATATGGTTCAATTATATAGTTCTATAAAATATTTTATCTCGAGGTAGAAAGAAAAAAATTGATTTGCGTATCGTTCATGATGCGATATTATAATCACAATGCATAGGTCCGATTTGAAAATTAGCGATGTCACCTACGACGGATACTTGGTTTACTCTAAATCTCATGCTAAGTGCATTATTTACCAAATGTCTAAACCACATATAGAAGATAAGCAAGAAGCAATGTTTGCTGGTGAAGAGTATATCAATGATAATTATCCAGAATGTTCTTTCGAAGGACTAGCATTTGGTAATCAAAAGATTTTGTTGTTTAATAGAACCCGCCACGAAAAAATATTTCAAAATGGTTGGAACTTTGAGTTAGTAAATATAGTATAAAAAAATTTGAATTTGATTTATTTTTTTATATTTTATTATTTCTAAATGAATCCGAAAATAATGTTGATTTCTATGACTAAACAATTGCGAGAACCCAATGTTGTATTAGATGAAATTGTGAATAGAATAGAATTAAATAGAAAAACTTGCGATAAATTGAAAACAATAGCAGCAAAAATTATTATTAAAAGAATGACTAAAACCTTTATTATTAATGATGATAAAGAATATTTATTTAATCTTAATCTTGAAGATTTTGATGAGTTAGATGTGAAAAGATTTAAATTATATCTGGTTCAAGAACTCATATCCTATTATAAATTTAATATTATAGGATTTTTCGAAATTGAATAAAATTGAAAAAAAATATTGTGTCTTTTTTTGTTTTAATCATGTCGCAAACTGGGACTATTGAATTAGGATGTCGTCCAGGAAATACACGTCCAAAGGATATCTATATTTACTTACTTGATGAATCTCTCGATCATAATTTAGTAAATAATATGATTAAGGATAAAATAATAGAGTGGAAATCCCAATGTAATAATGGAACTTGCACCTTTGGTGATTCAATATGGGAAATATCTCATGATTTTAATGAACTCGATAAAATAAAAGTGAAATCTATTATATTCCCAATAATAGAAAATTATTATAGGTCTGGATTGATAAGATATGGTGGAATTTCATTATAGTCGTATCGTGCTTTCCAGATCTATATCAATGTATAACAGTATATTCATTAGTGCGTATAGACCAAACGACGATAAAATATGCCATATATCATGATTATCGAAAAAATGGAACAATACACAGTCTTTATTTTGTTTTAATGATTCTTTTTGTGTTAAGAAAATGTTAGTAGGGTTATTTGCGAAAAAATATAATGCGCTACCCATTAGTATACTATCTATTACAAGCCCTATTTTTATTGATAAATATAATTTTTCATTATTGATTATTTTGATGACTATGTAATATATAAAGTATATAGCTAAATTAATTGAGGACACCATTAGAATCCATCCTGTGAAATTAGGTAATACTAATGATGCATATAAACACGAGGATATATTAAATCCGTTCAATAATATCAATAATGTCAATCTTGGCTTGTCTTTTTTTGATGACTTAATATATTTCACTAGTGTTTTAAAACTGTCTAAGTTAAATTCATAAAGGTTACCGAAGTAGATATATATTGAACCAAATATCATTATGTATGTCATAAAAAGGAATAATATCCCCCAAAACCAAAGTTGTATTACGTTGGAATGGCTATTTAATGACAGCACATTAAGAGTCAACACAAAAAATACCAATAAATAGAATTTAAATGGATTTAATATTTGTGCGGTATTTCGTTTATTATACAGTGTTAAAAAGGCTAAAAGCAATCCTATAATCATAAATGTAGTATCAAACTGAAAATTTAATCTTGAAGGACATATGTGATAGACTCCTGATGATATACCTTCAAATACAAGTGTAATTCCTAAAGAATAATACAGAGGTTTTATGTCTTCTGTAGGACTTAAATCATTAGTAATAACCTTTTTTGCTTTGACTTGGATAAGGAATATTATACCGAATATGATATAAAAAATATTCGATATAAAATTATTGAAGGATTTTATGAGTCCGTATTTATGGAGACATTTGTAATTGTAATAGCATAAGTCGCTACTTTGAGATTGAAAAAGAAGGAATTGCAATGATGGCATCAAGTAGTATAAGCCTATTATAATCAAGAATTTCCAATAGTAATTTTTGGAAATATTATTATTTTGAATTAAAGATATGTATTCAGTAGTCATATTTAAATTCTTGTATAACTAAAGGTTTAAATCATTCATTATGATTTAAATTAATAGAATGACGGTTGAATATAATTGTATGTCTATATTATGGTTAAAATATATCCTCATAATTATCATTATAAAAATAAAAATCAGTTAAAAAAAGAAGATGCGGAAAATAAAAGAATAGTTAAATTTATTTTTAGTTATTACTTTGTGGTTTTTATAATATTTGGGATGATATAATTTATAGTCTGTCCGTATACCAAATTATAAAATTGATTTTAATAATATTGGTTTAATTTATCATTTCACTATGACAGATTCTTATAATCTAATCGAGATTATGGATAAGATTCTACAAGAAAAAACCTATGCGGAAATAGCCAAACATATTAACGTGGCTGTTGGAACTGTAAAAAGATGGATTGAATTAAACAATGTTCCAAATTCATATACATTCGAATTACTGAAATTAGCTAATATAGAAATTGATTATTCATGTTTTAGTTACAAAGAAAAGGATCAATTCTTCACACCAGACATAACAGCTAAATATTGCTATTCAAAATTTAATGAAATCATAGCTTCGTATGGTGATAATGAAAGTGAATATACTTTTATTGAACCATCAGCTGGAAATGGTGTCTTTTTGAAACTATTACCTAATGATCGAAGAATAGGATTGGATATTGATCCTAACTTTGATGAAATAGTAAAACAAGATTATCTTGATTGGAAACCTGATGAGAATAGAAAATATATAGTAATTGGGAACCCACCCTTTGGATTAAGAGGTCAATTAGCTTTGAAATTTATAAATCATTCAAGTAAATTTGCTGATTATGTATGCTTTATTTTACCACAGTTATTCGAAAGTGATGGGAAAGGTGTTCCGCGAAAAAGAGTGAAAGGATTTAATTTGATACATAGTGAAAAATTAAATACTGATTTTGAATATCCGGATGGTAAAAATATCAAAGTTCAATGCATATTTCAAATTTGGTCTAAAGTTCATAAAAACGATGACTACGTTATAAATGATATTAATAATGAAGTTTTGAAAATATATTCTCTTTCTGATGGAGGCACCCCATCATCCACGCGCAATAAAAAAATGTTTTACAAGTGCGATGCCTACATACCTTCAACATGTTTTGGGAAAGAAAATATGAAATATTATGATAGTTTCGATAATTTGCCAAGAAAAAAAGGTTATGGTATTGTTTTTACAAAAGAAAAGGAAAAAAATATTAAAAAATTCAAATCTATTAATTGGTATGAAGTAGCATTTTTATCAACAAACTCAGCTTACAATATTAGAACATCACAAATAGTAGATAAATTTATTCAATAATAGCATTGATAAATGTCCTAAACCTTTCTGCATCAATAGTATTTACATCAAAATCAAATGTATTTTTATTACTATTATTAATTTTTATAGTTGTATCTAACTTAAAAGCACCCGTTTTTTTTCTCCATGTAATCGATTTTGTAGGGAATATTGGCTTACATTTTATGCTATTATCTCTACCAGAAGACTCATAAAAGTCTTTAGTAAAGTTTTTAAATATTGTTACATACATTTTCTTAGGAGCAATATCCAAAAATATCATATAATCTGCTTTCCATGGAGTTTCTCCTAGCTCATGTTGAAATGATCTCTCATCACTTCCTAATCTAGCAGTTTTAATTTCACATGTTCTACATTTAATTATGCCATCTCCATTTCCACCTCCTATTTGTTTAGTCTTAGAACCATCAATATTTGATGTGATATTTGATTTTTTGCATATTGTATCAATAATTGTTTCTCCAACTTTTCCTACATCATCATTTTCAAGTTGGGCTATATATTTCCATTCACTATCTTCCCATATATCTCTTTTACTTTTTTCTTCATATTTAGAATTAATAATGTCTATAACAAATGGTATGAATGATTCCATTTTATTATAAAAAAAAATAATTAATATTTATCAATTTTTAATATGAACTACCTATTTAATTTTCTATATGAATTACCTATTTTAATATATTCTCCTGCTTCATTTGGACTGAGAGGAAAGTCGTAAAGTCTTGTTTCTTCGTTTAGGGTATTATATTCATTATTGGATGTATTTCTCGGTTTTCCTAGTTTTCTGTAATTATCATTTAGGCATTGAGAATCATAAACTTCATTTTGGATAACACGATTTGGTAAGGGTCTTACGTTTGACTCATATGTAGGATTGCTTTCAATTCTGTCAACAACTATATCATTTTTAGTTTCCGATGGAGTAACCGGAGATTTTTTCTTATATTTTTTACTACAACAAATTAAACATAACATTAATATCAATATTGCTGTAGCAATAATAATAGTCAGTATTAAATTAAATATTTTGGGGGGTGTGTCTACTTGAGATTTTTCTAAAGGTATAGGTGAGCTACTGGGACTATATGACGGAGACTCACTCTGATTATATAAAGGAACCTCAGATAGACTGATTGATGGGGACTCAGATGGACTATTAGAAGGAGAATCACTGGGACTATTAGAAGGAGAATCACTGGGACTGATTGATGGGGACTCAGATGGACTGATTGATGGAGACTCAGATGGACTATTAGAAGGGGATTCAGATGGACTATTAGAAGGAGACTCGCTGGGACTGATTGAAGGGGATTCAGATGGACTATTAGAAGGGGATTCAGATGGACTATTAGAAGGAGAATCACTGGGACTATTAGAAGGAGACTCGCTGGGACTGATTGAAGGGGATTCAGATGGACTATTAGAAGGA
>MDTB01180169.1_pt1 | contig 10400 bp, 13 predicted proteins | sample 811161 | NCBI WGS metagenome assembly MDTB01 (sample SAMN05326650, study PRJNA326480) | marine metagenome | isolation source: seawater | place: Mediterranean Sea | collected 2009
CTTTTATCGTAACTTCAAAATCAGAAATAAGACTATCTGATGATATATCTAAAACATGAACCAAAACCTGACATCTTTCGATGTGGCCAAGGAACTGAATACCAATACCCTTCCCACGATTAGCTCCCTCTATAACTCCAGGAATATCTGCTAAGATAAAATCACCCTGCTTATAGCTCACAAGACCCAAATTTGGAGTGAGTGTTGTAAATGAGAAATTACCGATCTTTGGTTTAGCATTGCTCATTACTGAGAGAAGGGATGACTTGCCTACATTTGGCAATCCAACGAGACCCACATCAGCAAGTAATTTCAGTTTTAGACATAGGGTCAGCTCAGATCCTATATGTCCTTTGTTGGCTTGCCTAGGAGCTTGATTAGTAGATGATTTAAATCTACTGTTGCCCCAACCTCCATTTCCTCCTTCTGCTATAACATATTGCTGTCCTTCATTAATCAAGTCGACCAGCACCGTTTTTTTATTCTCTAATAACACCTCAGTTCCAACTGGAACATTCAGAATTACGTCTTCACCATTTGCACCCGTTTTATTTTGCCCCATACCAGGCCTACCATTTTTTGCAAAATAGTGTCGCTTATATTTGAAGTCTATTAACGTATTGAGATTGGGAACTGCTCTTACAACGACGTTGCCGCCTTTCCCTCCATCGCCACCATCAGGACCACCAAACTCTATAAATTTCTCACGCCTAAAGCTTGAACATCCAGATCCACCAGTTCCAGATCTTATGTGTATAAGTGCCAAATCAATAAATTGCATTAGTCAAATAGGCTTTCAGTCAATAAATAAGTTTAATGTAAACAATTAATAATAAGAAAACACTATACTCACAAAAAGGCTCATTAATAAAGCTATCTTAACAATCCGACTATTTTTTTCTGATAAGTTAGCTTTTCTTATGAGAGACCCAAACCAAAACCAAGCTGAGTGAAAAATCAGTTGTATTAATAGAAAAATTATAGCTATATTTGGGATTGTTTCAACGGAGACCCCTTGGCTCTGAAAAGCCGTAAATGCCAAGGTAACCATAAGCCATGCTTTAGGATTTAAAGGATGAACTACCAGCCCATGATAAAATCTTGGAACCCAAACGTTTGACTTATCCTTTATCGACAGTTCCATAAAAATGATCTTATAACCTATCCAGGAGATAAAAAGTACTGATAAAAGCATCATTATGCTGGAATACTGTTTAATTAGATCATTTATCAAGAACAGACTAAACCCAATCGGCCAAATTATCAGTTGCTTAGATAATGCAACGCTTAGTATAAATGGAATAGACTTCCTAAAATTCTGAGTGCACCCTAGCGCAAATAGAATAACATTCGCCGGCCCAGGGGACGCAACCATTGCTATTACGAAAAAAATTAAAGCAATATAATCTGAAATCAACTCAGACCCGACACTATTCAGCTGCCGCGACCGTCTCTTCTACAGAAATAAACTTTCGCTTTTTGAAACCTTTGAAAAATTTTACTTTTCCGTCTTTTAAAGCAAATAGAGTATGGTCCTTACCCATTCCTACATTCTCTCCAGGAAACCACCTAGTTCCTCTTTGCCTGACTATTATGTTACCTGGCGATACGACTTCTCCGCCATACTTTTTCACTCCAAGTCTGCGACCAGCAGAATCGCGACCATTTCTAGATGATCCTCCAGCTTTTTTATGTGCCATTAACTCCTCCTAATATCATCTAGGCTGATCGACTACGATGATTTTTTTTCCGTTGCCTTCTTTGCTTTAGTAGGCTTGGTTGTAGTTTCCTTTTTTTTCTTAGCTACAACAGTCGTCGCAGCCTTCACTGGCTTTGTCTCTATTTTAGCCTTAGATTCTTTTTTTATAGGTGTTTTTTTATTTGACTCTGCCTTAGCCGCAGCGACTGCTTTTTCTGTTTTTTTCTTAATATTCACTTTTGGAGCGTAATCAATTTTTAGACCTTTTCCTGACTTTGCCTCTTGGACATTGGTCTTATCAGCACCTGACTCCAATATCTCTGTGATTTTCACTAAGGTGATTTGCTGTCTGTGGCCTTTCTTACTTTTGGACGAGCTTTTTCTACGCCTCTTAACAAATGAAACGACTTTCTTGTCTTTTATTTGGTCAATTACTGTTGCCTGAACTCCGGCATCTTTGATTAGAGGATCACCTACTTTAACATCTTTGCCTCCGGTTAAAAGCACCGAATTAAACTGTACTTTATCTCCACCTTTTGCCGAGAGTTTCTCCACAGCCAAAATATCGTCTTTTTGGACTTTATATTGTTTACCGCCCGTTTCTATTATTGCGTACATTTTTATCTCTCAAATTCATGACATATTCCTATTATGTCTACTTATATTGTCAAGTTTTTTCTAGGGTATTTCCATTATAAAATTCTATTCTCCAAGCAAGTGAACGGTTATAGATCTACTTTTACCATACTTGCGCCACTCACATAAATATATTCCTTGCCAAACTCCAAGTATCAGTTTGCTTGAAGCTACAGATAACGTTAAATTAGTGTTTGTTATTAATGTTTTCAAATGCGCAGGCATATCGTCAGGCCCCTCCACATCATGTAGGTAATTTGAGGACTCGGGAGCTAAATCACTTAAAAATGTCTTTATATCACTTAAAACATTCTTAGAGGCATTCTCTTGAACTGTTAAAGATGCACTTGTATGAAGTATGGATAAATTTACTAACCCTTTCACAAATTTATGGCGACTAATAAATTCTTGAATACTATCAGTTATATTTAAAATTTGATATCCTTCAGTCTTAAAACTTACTTTCTTTATAATATTCATTACCCCAGTAATTATAACTCACCTTCGTTGACAGCAGACAACGAATTTGCATTTTTTTCAGATATATCATCAGCTATTAGCTGGCTACATTTCGCAATATTTGTTTCTACAGCTTTACACGTCGAAATTGCATATTTGTCTACAGTAGACTTACAACCGGAAATTAGAAAGCATATAAAAATAGCACATAAAACTATTCTAGCAGAATTTAGGAAAGTCATTTTTTATCCTGCAAATTTCTTATTGTCTGGGAAAGTATTCTTAATAATGCTCTAATAAAGGGATCGGCTTTCTCCACTCTCGCTTCAAATTCACTTTCCGATAAAGCAATTACAGTGGCATCGGACATACACCGTGCGCTAGCCATCCTTGGCTTGTGTTCGATTACGCCCATTTCTCCAAAGACTTCATTTTCTCCAACCATAAAATTTGGGTCCTTTGAATCATTTGTTGGCAAAAATATACCGACATCACCTGACATTAGCAAAAAGATCTCTTTGCCCTTATCCCCTGCTTTAAAAATATACTGACCCGAGTTAAAATCTAACTTTTTCATACGTATTACTGCTTCACACTGAATGGGCTAGGCCCTGATAAGCGAAGAAAACTTTATCATTTGACAAATTATTAGAGTGCTCGTTAAGTTGCTCATCATTTCTATTAGGTGCATGATGAGCTATAGCTAGGTTTTTGCAGGACGTTTTTTCTGAAAAAGTAATTCCTTGTTCAATGCTAGAATGCCCCCAGCCTTTTTTTGGCGGAAGCTCTTCATTTAAAAACATACCGTCCCATACAATTAAGTCACTTTCTCTAGCACTTGTAACCAGCTCCTTATCAATAGTTGGTTCCTGCCCATATTCATGATCGAGAAAAACACATACTTTTTTATTTTCTTTTTCAACGATATAACCCGCCGCTCCTCCAGGATGGTTTAACTTTATAGTGCTTAGAGAGCAATGCTCCATAAGTTCATTTGCAATCAGATCGAACTCTACAAACTTTAAGTTCTTTAGTGTATCTACTAGCGGAATAGGAAAATACATTGGTTGAAAAGCCCTAACAAACACCTCTCTCAACTCTTCCGCTGTTACCAAGCCAGAAGAAATTGTGACTTTGTTGGAAGGATCAAAAATCTGATGATTAAAAGGCAAGCCTTGAATATGGTCGTAATGAAAGTGAGAAAAAATCAAGTATGTGGGACGATCTTTTAATATTTTTACATTTTGAAACCCTGTACCAGCATCAAAAATAATTTGAAATTGTTCATGAAGTATTTCAGTACACGTCGTACTTCCCCCATACTTTAAATAGTTTTGGTCAGCAGTAGGAGTTGATCCTCGCACACCATGAAATATGACATCCATAACAAACCCTTTTTTTTTAAAAGGATACACCAACGAAATAAGAAAGCTATCGATTATTTGCTTTTTTAAGTAGCTTGGTTTTTAAATCCCCACTCTCAAATGCCTGTTTTAACCCAATAACCAATTATAATTTATTTATTTGAAATAATGTTTATTATTGACTTTATGGTTCGTGTTGAATTTCTAAAAGATGAAGTAGCCTCCGTTTCATTTGACAGTGGGAAGCGTTCAAATTTATTGTCGTTGGATATTATTAGACGACTAACAGAAACTGCTAAAAAATTAGCCCATAATAAAAAATTAATGGCTGTAATTTTATCTGGAGGCCAAAAAAATTTTTCTTTTGGCTTTGATTTAAAAGATAAAGAATTTTCAAGACTGAAAAAGCTCGGTTTTGAAGAAAACAGAGACTACTTCCAACTTGGAAAGACAATGTGTGAGGAGTGGGAAAAGCTAAACTGTCTTACAATATGCGAAATTAAGGGATGGTGTGTAGGAGGGGGTGTTGCTCTCGCGACATCATGCGATTTGAGAATTGCCGAAACGGCAGCAAAATTTTATGTGCCAGAAGTAGAAAGAGGATTAAATATGAGCTGGGGCTCAGTACCAAGGTTAATTGCCCTGTTAGGTCCCGCAAAAACAAAAAGGCTTTTGCTGTTGGGAGAAAAAATAAATTCACCGACGGCGAAAGATTGGGGGTTGATCGACAGTTATCTAAGTCCAAGCAAACTAAACTTGGAATCAATAAAATTTGCAAAAAAAGCGGCAGAAATGCCCCGATTACCTTTTATCCTAACAAAAGAAAGTGTAAATAATCACGCTAGTGCAATTGCAAAAGCTACATCCTACAACGACCAAGACATTTTTAGTTTAGCTTACGCAAATCTTAGCGGCAAATTCTTTGAATAAACCGAAGAGAAAATTTGCTACATACGCTTAGCAACTTCCTCCAACATAACCTCCGTAGCACCTCCACCGATCGACTGAGCTCTAGCATCTCTGGTAAGTCTTTCAATTTCAGTCCCTGTCATATATCCAGTTCCCCCGTGTAATTGCAAACAAGTATACATAACTTCATTAACTAACTCTCCACACAGAACTTTAATCATTGACACTTCTTTTATCACCTCAATTCCAAGCCTGACCTTGTTGGCTACCCCATAAACCATATAACGCGCTGCCGTCACTTTTGATTGGAGTTCAGCAAGCTTATGTCTTACCGTTTGCTTTTCCCATAACTTTCCACCAAAAGCGTCTCTCTGCTTAACATATTCTATGGTGCTATCTATTGCAGCTTGCGCTTCACCCATAGCCATTGCACCCATAACCAATCTCTCGTTTTGAAAATTTTGCATAATGGCATAAAAGCCTTTATGGAGGGTCCCCAGCACGTCTGCTTCCTCAACTTCACAGTCTTGAAAGAAAAGTTCAGCGGTATCTGAACACCTCCACCCATGCTTATCTAGTTGTTTATTAACAATCAGCCCGGGGTTATCTTTTTTGACAATAAACATTGTAATATTGCCTGATTGCTGCAAGGCATTGCTGGTCTTTGCTGCAACAAAATATACATCAGCATGCACACCATTAGTGATGAAAATTTTAGATCCATTAATCAAATATTTATTTCCAACTTTTTGAGCTTTTGTTCGTATATTTTTTACATCAGACCCAGCGTGTGGTTCTGTCACCGCAACACAAGAAATTTTACTCCCAGAAACTATGTCTCTAAGATACTTTTCTTTTTGCTCTACATTTCCGGCATTTAACAAATGAACAGAGGCCATATCAGTATGCACTAAAGAAGCAATCGCGAAGCCAGAAAATGTTGACTTGCCGAGCTCCTCTGCGAAAACCACACTGCCGCGAACATCCATCTCAGAACCACCAAATTCGGCGGGATAAGTTATTCCTAAAAATCCTAGATTACCCATTTTTTTGAACACTTCCCTCGGAATAAAGCCATCGGACTCCCATTTTTGGGCTACCGGTTTTACCTCATTTTCTACGAATTTTTTTAGCTGTTCTTTCAGTATTATATGTTCTTCTTCAAGAAATAAGGTGTCTTCGGTCTGTTTAAAGTTTATATCCTTCATCAGCTTTCTCCCCTTTTATGGCTTTCATTTTTATCTACAAATATTTTTTTAATTCTTGCAAACAACTTAAAGGTATCCAATGTTTTTTTAAAAAAGCCAGCGACAATCCACCAAATAACTATAACCGCTGTACCAATTAATTTAAGCAAGAATTTAATCATTCATGACCCCTCGATATTAAATATGAGTATGTCTATTTTTATACCATAAAAAAAGGCCGCGATCAAAGCGGCCAGTTAAGGGAGGTATATACGAAACTCATACCAACCGTACTATCTCAGTTTCTTTGCTACAACATATGTTATTGCAAAACTGTTATGCTATTACTGCAAGGACAGATAAACTAATTCTTTCAGCTCTCTTCTATTTGGATATGAAGCAGAGGGTAATAATTGGGTCATAAAGACAGCCGAATATTTTTTCTTGAAATTAATCCAAAAATAGTTGCTTGCCATTCCACCCCATCCGAAATCGCCGACACTACTTACAAACCTCGCGTTCGGATTAATAATTACACTACCTGCAAGGCTATGGCCCATGCCAACGGTTGGCATTTGTGCAAAAGCCTCAACACCATTGGAAGCTATATCTCTATCTATTGAATTTGTCCTAATTCTGTTCATTACTTCTTTTGCAAAGATCCTCTTATTTTTTAATTTTCCATCATTAAGCAAAAGATTTGCAAATTTAAGATAATCACGTCCAGTGGATAGGAGACCTGACCCTCCAGAGAGATTTGTCACTTCGTTTTTCTTGTAGTGAAAATGTTGATATTGATCCACTAAGGGAAAAAAATTTTCAGGCATGGTATTAAAAAAAAAGCAATCAGAAAAACGATCCCTTTGGCTCTCTGGTAGAACAAATTGAGTGTCGTCCATTTTCAATTCATCTAATAATTTGTTTCTAAGATAAATATCTAAAGACATTCCAGAAATCATCTCAATTAATCGACCGGCAAGGTCAATTCCCACGGAATAATTCCACTTAGCACCAGGTTTGAAGCATAAAGGTAAGCTAGTTACTTTATCTGAAAAAAGCGCAAGATCATAATTACCTGGTGCAGCTGTAAGATTTTTCTTCAAATATTCCTTTGCGATTAAATCATCATTGAAAAAATAAGATAATCCCGACGTATGATTAAGTAATTGGTGAATAGATGGGGGTTTTGTTTTCTCTATTTCATTTAAATTCTTTGCATTTTCTACGAGAGCAAAACAGTCAGAGTAATTATCAAAATAATGATCTAATGTTTCATCTAGACCAATTTTTTTCTCATGTAGCAATTGAAGCAGACACGCCGAAACAACAGCTTTGGTCATCGAGAAAATTCTTACTATGGACCTCGAATTAAATTCCTTAGTTTTTTCCTTGTCATTGAATCCACTTGCAATGTCTAACAAACTATTACCCTCTGAATCTGCTATACTTAAAGAACATCCATTGAACTTATCTTTCTTGACGTAATCATTCATCCACTGCTTAAGTTTCTCATCTTTTATTTGCATTTTTTCCATTAAACTATCTTCATATTGGTTAGTAAGATGTTTGCATATTCTATTAAAATCGCAAACCAATTAAATCTTTCCATGGGTTAGATATTTCATAAAACATATGCTCGATAACAACATAGTATAGAAAATATACTAAGAAATAAAAGAATTGTTAATGCTAACCAAAATTGCTGATCTCCTCCTACAAGCACTATCAAACTCCCTAATATCGCACCGCACAACATTTGCATAGCACCTAATAGGCCACTTGCAGAGCCTACGCGTTTTGTCTCAACCGATGAAAGCGCTAAAACCAAAACATTCGCTAATATAAATCCGTTTCCTAATCCAAACATAAAACAAGCAGACGTAAGTGTTAAAGGGGAACTGATCAACGGCACTTCGGATAAAAACATCAAAGCAATAGATAAAAAACACCAAGAGCACCCCAAAAGAGCAAATTTATTCAAGCCTACCCTGTTCGAAAACCTATTACTGATTATATTTCCAATGATGTAACCTATGCTGGTTAAAGAAAACCAAAGTCCGTACTCACTAGGTGACGCGCCTAAACGTTCGAATTGATATGGCATAAAGCCTGCCATTGAAAAGAAAAAGGCTGCTTGAATTGATGAGACCACTGAAAAATAAAGAAAAGCACTTCGCTCAAGTAAACATCTAAAATCATGAAATGTCGTTCTAAGGGAGAGTTTTTTACCTTTATTCCTGATTGTTTCAGGAGAATAGGTGTAATTCAGCAAAAAAACAATAAAGCCGAAGGCAAATAACGTAAGAAAATTCATTTGCCATCCATAAATCTCACCGATCAATCCACCAAAAGCGGCGCTGAGAATAGGAAAAATAGCCATAAAAGCTAGTAAAGTCGACATTTTACCTGATGCCTCTGCGGCTCCATAGCTTTCAGTTAACATTACCCTTGGCATTGAAAGACACGCAGCTGCGCCAATTCCTTGTAAAAATCTGAAAAATATAAAAATCTCAAAAGGTACGTTTAAAGACGCTAAAATCCCACCCAATGAAAAAAGACCCGCTCCGAATATTAAAACTTTACGTCTACCAATTATGTCTGATAAAGGCCCCCAAAATATCTGGGAAACACAAATAGCCATCAAGTAAATAGTTATTGTCAGCTGAACTTCATTAGAGCTGATTTGATAAGAATTCTTTAATAGTAAAATAACAGGGCTGATAAAAGCTAGGCCAGTTACAGATACTGCAGATGCTGTCGATAGAGCTATCACCGAGGGACTTTTAAATTGCAAAATATTTTTTACTTTTTTTAATATTTATAATTATTCAGATAATAGTAGGTTTAATTATTTTTGTAGATAGATGACATTTAAGCAACTGCGAAGGGCTCTAGAATTATTTTTTTATCAATAAAGTCATGGGTCTTTATTACTTTTAAGAGAGCGCGGCATTTATCAGTCATTATTCCATCTACTCCCATACCAATAAGATTTCTCATTTCGTTACTCTCATTAATTGTCCAAATGTGTACTTTAATTTCATTTTTTTTGCAGAAGTCTAATAATTTTCTGGACAGAAGTTTATAGCCAAAATAGCTCTTTGGAATTTGAAGATAGTTACCTTTGCAACTGGTCTCTTTATTCAGTTTAATATCTAATAGCAAACTTATAACTTCTATTTGACTAAATGACGTGGGAAGATCTCTTTTCAAAGAATTCCTTATATAATGGATTGTTTTATTGCTAAAAGATCCCAAACAGAGGTTTTTAAAGGACTTTTCTCTGTTAAGAAGCGTTACCAAGGCTTTTGCAGCATTTATGTTTTTGGGATCCAAGTTGAAGGTAACGTCATTAAACTTACGGAGCAATGTTTCAAGCCTAGGAATATTATATTTTCTTTTTATCAAGATTTGATCTAACTCATCTGCGTTAAGATCATGAATTTTCACATTTTTGCCAGTAATATTCTTCAAATTATTGTCATGTATAGCATAAAGGACTCCATCTTTGGAAATTTGCACGTCTGTTTCTAGCCACCTATAACCAAGTTCATAAGCATCAGTAAAGGCTTGAATGGTGTTTTCAAAAGCAACCTCAGACCCTCCCCTATGTGCTATTGGTGTAAAAATGTGCTTGCACATTTACGTTTTTTTTATTTTTATCTTGTTCATACTTTAATATTAAACAAAAAGAGCAGGTGTTAAAAGATGACAGATCCTTCAGAAATTAGATACGCCAAAATACAAGAGAGACTTGAACCATGCGTGACTGAGCTAAACATAAAAAACAAAACGGTTAAAGTTGATTGGTATATACCCATTGATTTTTGTCACACTAAGGGAACAATAGCGCATGGAGGAACTGTTTCCTTTATATTAGACGCTTCAATGTTTTTTGTGGTTGATCTAATTCACAAAGGGTTCACTACCGGACTAACTTTAGGCCTCAATATACAATATTTAAATCCCTGCCGACCTGGAAGAGTAACAACCGAAGCATCTATTCTTCGTGAAGGTAAGAATTTTGCATTCACCCAGTGCCAGTTGATTCAAAATAGTATAACTGTTTCTTCAGGAACTCAACAGATGTCGCTTTACCACAATGATGTAGCTCAAGACAGCTCATGGTTTACCCCAAAACCTTAC
>MDTB01157252.1_pt1 | contig 10399 bp, 7 predicted proteins | sample 811161 | NCBI WGS metagenome assembly MDTB01 (sample SAMN05326650, study PRJNA326480) | marine metagenome | isolation source: seawater | place: Mediterranean Sea | collected 2009
CAAGTTTCTTAGATCATCGACTCGACCGTCACTAGCTCTATTAGATGACAAAACCATGTCGATAAGCTGGTTCTCAAATGGTATCTCAGTAACTCGAATGCCATCATTATACACATCGATTGCCCGTGCTAGATCTTGGGCTGTTATTCCCGCGTCCGATAGTTTTTCTGATATCGGCTTTATAATTATTTGGGGGGATTCATTATTTAGGTTAGGGATAGACCGGATTTGGTGTCCTTTAGAGGCTGGGAAACGCTTTCTTAGGGTCTCCATTAGATTTTGAGTAATTGGCTCGATCAAATCTAAAGAGGGACCCGTAATATTTATTTTTATAATTCGAGCGCCCCCAACAGATCGACCGAATAAAGATGCCTGTTGGGCAAATGCCCTTGCTCCTGGTTGCGATCTGATCGGATTAGTAAGTATCGGTAATATTTCTCTGACACGCTTCGGATCTTTTGTAGCAGCTCCGGCAAATGCTCCACCTGAATACGCAACAAAGAAAAAACGTGCGATTTTAGGTTTGCCCAAAACATCGTCTTTTTTACTCTCCCACAACGGTCTTGCGGCGTTCTCCATGGCCCGAGAAATGTCAATTGTGGCTTCTTTATTATATCCGGGAGGTACTATTATTCTTGCAAACACAAAGTTTCGATTTCCATCTGGCAGGTAGTCAAGGGGGGGGATGAAAAAATAGATAACAAATGCAGCGGCAGATATTAAACCTATCACCAAACTTGTACTTGTAGCGAGCGATCTTGTCGCCCAATTCGCATATTGAGAGATTGATTGTGAAATTTTTGATGCACAAGCGTCCAGAATGACAATTTTTTTATAGTCGGTAAACTTTTTGCTATCCCCTTGTAGAGCTTTAGCGGCAATTGTTGGGATCAATGTTATAGAAACAAATACAGAAATTAAAACAGACGCAGAAATAGCGATTCCAATATCTCTGAATAACTGACCAACTGGTAGTTTCAAAAGTAATATTGGAATGAAAACTGCAACTGTTGTTAAGGCAGATCCCAGAATAGGTGCCCAAACTTGACGAGCGCCTAAAAAGGAAGCCTCAGATGGCAAGAGCCCTCTTTGTCTTAGTCTGAATATGTTTTCTTGGCATATAATTGAAGCGTCGACGACCATGCCAACGGCGAAGGCCAATCCAGCAAGAGATATTACATTAATCGAGAGCCCTAATGCAGCCAAGGCTACGAACGTACCGATCACCGATACGGGAATGGCTAGCATTATGACTAGAGTTGGCCTAAAACTTCTTAAAAACAACATCAGTACACAAATAGCTAAGATACCGCCAAAGAAGATGTTTTGTCTTACGAGTGAAATTGCAGAATTAATATATACTGTTTCATCATATACATTCTCTAGCACTAAACCTTTTCTATAGAGCACGTCACGGTTTAAACGCTCTATCTCGACTTTCAATTTTTTGATAGTTGAGACTACATTTGAGTTTGGTTCACGAATAACTGAAAATGTAATAGCGTTTTGACCATTTATCCGCCTAAAACTCGTTGATTTTTTGTAAGCAAGATAAGTTTCTGCAACATCACCTAATTTAACCACAGCTAATTGCCCACTTGAGTTTATATCTGAACGCAATACAATATTCTTTGCTGTTTCAGGTGTATAAGATATTGCTTCTGCGCGCAGGGTATATGTACGTTTACCTTCGGTTATGTCTCCGGCGGTGATTTGTGCTGAACTCTCTCTTAGTGCCTCAAGAATATCAGAGATAGAGATACCTAATTGTGTTAATTTATCTGTGTCGATAGAAATCCGTAGCTCTTTTTTTTGACCCCCTCGATAAGTAACTTCCGAAATCCCTTCAATTCTGTTCAGCTTTTCAATGATTTCAAAGTCAACAAAATCTCCTAGAGTTCCAAGGGTAACTTCAGGCATACTTTTTTTTGATACTAAAACCAACCTCGATATTGGGCTGTCCTCGGAATTGGCTGTTTTGACAGTTGGGCGACTGGCTTCAGTCGGCAGGTTATCAATTGCAGATATTTTGCTTAATAATTGTATCAGAGCTACATTCATATCGTGACCTAGTCCATAGGTCAGGGTGACCCTTGCTGATCCAAACCGGCTGTCTGACTCAACCAATTCTATTCCCGTTAAAGATGAAATCGCACTCTCTACTCGAGTTATAATCTCTCTTTCAACATCCTCTGGTGAAGCTCCTGGCCATAAAACTCTGACTTGAAGAATAGGTTTATCAATATCAGGTGTCATCTGGATTGGTATTTCACGAAGTGCAACCGCGCCAAATGCGACAATCAGAAAAACAATTGCTGCTACGGAAACAGGGCGCTGGATTGCAAGTTTTATGAAATGATCCATACTGATTCCAAATAGCTAATACAAACACAAATTAATTTAGTCGAACACGTTGATTAGGTCGTAAACCTTCATTACCTTTTACGATCACTTTTTCTCCAACTTTGAGGCCACTTTTTATTATTATCTTAAAGCCAACAGAGTCTCCTAGAGTAACATTCTTTTTTTTCGCAATTCCATTTTCATAAGTAAAAACAAATTGTTCCCTGCCTCTTGGAATTAGAGCATCTTTGGGTATCAGAAGTTTTGGTTCAGGTATTCCAATTTGAGTTTTGAGGGTAAAGCGCGTGCCTATGACAGCAAATGCCTTGGGTAACGGTGCGTCTGGGGTAATTCTTAAAATTCTTGTGCCTGTGCGCATGTTCTCTAAATTTACTATGCTTCTAACATAACCTGAGGAAACATAATCATTTACTTGTATATTGACTAAGCTTCTAACCAAGACTTTTGATGCAATGTTAGCTCTTAGGCTCGTTTCAATCTCACTAGAGTCTTGATTAAAAATTGATGCGACCTCTTCACCTTTGACGAGTAGTTTGCCCTCTTGAACATGAATTTTCGTAATATTGCCAGCTATCGGTGCAAGAACCTTAGTGTTTCTCAAGTTTTCTTTTTCTTGCTCTAACGATAGCTCAATTTTTGTAATATTATAGTTTCTTAAAGCAATTTGTTGTTCGACTTCGAGGGCTAAAATCTTGGTTGATTCATAGCTGTCCTGAGACAAAGCTTTTTTATCTCTCAATCTTTTTGCCCTTCTTACCTTAGCCTTACGAATGATCAACTGGCTACGTAATAATTTTCTTGATGTACTTTCTAACAGATGCTCCGCCTTCAATTGTTTGATAGATCGTTTTATATCTGCTGAACTTAGTGTGAAAAGAATCTGCCCTTTTTCTACGTTCCCGCCAATCTTTGCATATGATTTAACGACTTCTTCGCCGATACGGGCAGTAACAACAACAGAATTGGTAGGAACTAAGCGTCCAGTTGATTGAATTTGCGGGGCAAATGTTTCTAGTACTGCTGATTCTATTGCGACTAACTTACCTGATGTATTGAAATTATTTTTTTTGATCGTCTGCGTTAAAGCAATATTTGACGCAGCGATCACAATTGAAAATACAATTACATGAGATAAAAAGATGCGCATAATAAATTTCCAGAGCATATAAGCCCATATTAAATAGTTAGAAAGAATTTGATGTAGATTTGCATCTGCTCAGAATATAATTGAGTTCGAATTATAAACAAGGCTTAACAGGAGCTTTAATCAAAAACTAAAATTATTTGATCACTCTTTTTTTGATTTTGAATCGTGCTTGCTCCAATCAGGTCAAATGGTTATAGATTGAGTAATTTCCAGATATTGATACAAATTATTCATATGATACCTTTTAAATTTGCCCCTATCATTTTTAGCTTTTTGTTATCAGTTATGATGTCATGCGTTGTGTCGGGTGTATCCACTTATAGCGCCATTGGTATAAGTCAGGTTTTTTTTGATTCTTGGATGAGCTCTTGGTTAAAAAGTTGGGTTGTAGCATTTCCAACCATCCTTTTTATCGCTCCATTAACAAAAAAATTAGTTGAACGCCTTACATTACCCCCCAAGTGATCGGGCGATCTTTTTTTATGATGCATTTTGAAAAAGCTGGCAATCAATAGAAAGGAATGAAACGTGGTTCAAAAAAAGCGTATCGACAGCAGTGCCTTACCATCCAAAATACAGAAGACGCCAAAATGGTAAAGCTAAGGAGAAAATTGCTAAAAAAAACAAATTTTGACATTTTTTTAAGACCAGTCAATTCTATCTTTTCATTCATATTTTTGAGTAAAAAGGAAGCACATAAAATTAATAGAATAGCATGGATATTTACCCAACGACCCCAATCAATTGCCACGAAAAACAAAGGTATACTCAAAGCAACAAGACTACCAGAAAACTTAATGAAACTTTGACGTTTTTCTTTTGATTGATTTGAAAGAAGCGTCAAAGCTGGTGTAATAACTACAGCGGGAATTAGAAAGAACCCAACCGCGGTTTTCCATGAAAAATCTAATACAAAGTTACTCAGCGTGTGACTGATCTGTGTTTCTTTCCACGCTAAAATACCGCGGCAAACATTTTGATCAGCACCTAAACTTATTAGGCGGTTGCATATTTCTGGCTGATTTATCGGTCCTCCAACGTAAAATACTATACAGACTGTCAAAAAAGACATAGAAGGTATCAGGAGAGAAGTTTGGATTTGACACGCGTTCTTACAATTACTCAAGTAGGCTGCAAAAACAAAGTAACCGGAGAAGAATAAAAATAACTCGTGACTCAGTGTGAGAAAAATTGAGATGGTTCCGAGTGAAACCTTTTTTAATATGGAGTTAGATTGTGTGGTTTCAAGATGAACTATCCAATAAGAAAAAAATGCAAATAATAAGACTTCCTTTCGGCCGACTGCTGCAGGGTCAAAGATAAAAAATGCTATAGATGCTGGGTAAGTGAACCAGAAAAAGTACCAAAAAGTAATTCTTTTCTGTAGAATTATTCTCACTAACGTGGAGCAGAAGACGAAATAACATAGAATTTGAATTGCAGATGTTAGATAGTTTATCTTTGAGCCTAATAAGCTGGATGTTTGAATGATGATTTCGCCTAAAATGCCACGTCTTACAAACCCGGATGAAAAATTTATTAGCCAATCACCAGTGGACCAGCCATCCCAACTTAACGCGTTATTAATGCTAAAGGCACAATAAAATACGAAGCTTAAAAAAATAGCAAAGAAAATTAATGGCTTGTAATAGTCACCAAAAAAATAGTCAAATGTTGCACCAATTGAGGCAACTTTTTTGTTGAGCGACTGCATCAATTAAAGCCTTATTTTTTTGTACAACCTTGTAGGCATTAATTTTATGATAGTTAAAATCAGCCACCAAAAGCCAGGCACGTATCTTTCATCTTTGTCAGAGTCAATCGCTTTGATGATGATTTTGGCAGCTTTAGAAGGTTTTGCCCAGAGTGCACCCTTTTTTTTGTGAGCGGTCATTGGTGTGTCTATATATCCAGGCTTGAGTGTTAAGACAGATACATTTGACTTGTGTAAACGTTGGCGAAGTCCTGAGGCAAAGGTTGTAACCATTGCTTTCGCGCATCCATAAACATAGTTGCTTGCTCTTCCTTTTTCGCCAGAAACAGATGATATTATCGCTATTTTTCCAGCTCTATTGGCTTCAAAACGGTTTGCAATATGAGTTAGTAGAGAAATTATTGAGATTGCGTTCGTATTAATTTCTGAAATTGTAAGATTAACATCGTTTTCGCAAAGTGTCTGATTTGAGAGTGTTCCATATGCAATCAGAACTAATTCAATTCCATTTAATTTGGTGTCTGCTTTGTTCAACATGGATATATGTTTGTCAAGATCATTGAAATCCATACAAAAAGTTGAAACCTGAGTAGCCCCCCGAACTGTGAGGTCACTAGCAATCGTATTTAATTTTGAGGTGTCGCGACCCACTAAAAATAATTTAGACCCTCGGGTCGCCCAAATTCGGGCGCAGTGCTCAGCAATTAACGAAGTTGCTCCAATAATTAAAATTTTTTTCACAATAACCCCAGTCTTTTAGATTGATTGGATGAAAAATGCCCAATGGCATTGTATTTCTCTCGAATTTGCTCAAACATCTCCCATTTTGAATACATCGATTTAAATGTTTTTTCTGTCATCGTGGCATCTTTAGTTAGATATATTCTGCCTCCCTTTTCCGCTACAAGAGTATCTAGTTCGGAGAGTAATTTTTTGGTTTTCAGATTCCATTTAAAGTCCAGCGAGAGAGTATATCCAGCCATTGGAAATGAGAGAAGATTTTGATTCTGTGCACCAAAATTTTTAAGCACTGTGAGATATGAGTTAAGATCACTGTTTGCTATAATTTCTAGGATAGCGCGCATATTTTTTAGCCCATCTTTTTTAGGTAATACAAATTGGTATTGAACAAAGCCGGATTTGCCATATAGTTTATTCCAGTTTTTGACTGTGTCTAAAGGAAAGAAATATTCAGAAATTTCTACTTTATCGACGGAATGGCTCGGTGATTTTCCGTAATATAAAAAGTTGAACATTGAGAGTGTGGCCTTATTAAGCAGATAGTCTGGTGCATTTATAGGAATATTCAGAAATGATTTTTGGTTGAAGTAAGGTGAATAGAAATCTGTTTCATGCTCGCCAATTATTACAATGCCCCTACCTAAGTTTGGCCCTGTGGCTAAGGTATCGATCCACGCTACAATATAAGATGCATTATTATATTCATTAAACTTTTCATAAACCTCATCGACACATTTTGTTTTGATTCTTGTTTGGATAATACGTCGTGAATTAATTGTACATAGTTTAATAGTTGCAGATAAAATAATACCTGTTAGGCCCATACCTCCGCATGTAGCATTAAATAGATCTGGTAATAGATTAGGTGAGGTTGTAACAATTTCGCCATTTCCCAACAGAATTCTCATAGACTCTACATATTTGCAGAAAGTACCTTTAAGGTGGTGATTTTTTCCGTGTATGTCACTGGCAATAGCGCCGCCAAGTGACACGTAGCTTGTTCCGGGTAATACTGGCAGAAACCATCCGTTTGAAACAATTAGTTTGAGGATTTGACGTATTGGGACACCTGACTCACAAGTAAGGGTTCCCCGTTTTTTGTCAAAGTTTAAAAAATGATCCAGATACTGTGTATTAATTACCTCTGATGCATTCGCACTATCACCGTAACTCCGTCCCATTCCACGTGCAATGACTTGCTTTGACAAACTTGAACGTAAGGCATTTTCTGTTGATGGATAGATCATATTAGCGTTGACTACTGGATATCCACCCCACCCTTTTAAGATTGCCATTGCATTGCCTACTAAAGGAATTTAGTTGCAGAAATTTACTGCTTAAGAGACCGATGAAACTTTAATTATCATAATGAAAAGAATAGCTTTGATTATTTTACGATATTGTTAATACTCAAGAATATTATTATTACTATTTCGCATGAATTCGTCAAAGTTTATAATAGAAAATCTTGGTATCGACGTGTAGATCAAATTTATGGTTGAAAACAAAAATAAAATTAGTAAGGCGTTCGTCCTCGCTGGTGGCAAAGGTAAGCGCATTCAGCTTGAGGGAAAACAAAATTTAAAAGCGTTTATTGAAATAGATAATGAGCAACTACTAAGGCGTCATATTCGTCAAATAAACTGCAATTTAAGGCCAGAAAAAATTTATATAATGATTACTGGGTATGAAGATTTGTTTGAACAGGGCATCACAGATTTTAACAACGTATCATTGATATATAATGAGAAACATAGCGACCTTAGAGGGTTAGAATTACTATTTGCGATCAAGAAAATTCATTCATATTTGAATGAAACTGAGAAAGTATTGATTACATTAGTTGATGAATATTATGACTCTGATGATTTTCAGCGATTTTGTGAAGAAATTTTTAAGGAAAAATTCTCAGTTTTAGCGGCTATAAAGCAATTCACTTTTCCAGAAGAGTATTCAAAGAACTACGCAGTTGTAATCGACAAAAAGTATAAAACTATTCGAAATTCAATTGAAAAAAGTGATGAAATTATCTCTGATTATTTTGGAACGGGCTTAATCTGCGTTGATAAGCAGTTTACTAGCACTGTTGTTAAGAATTTAGCGAATGGAATAAATACGCCGCTTTTCTCTCAGCTTGATCGCGCGAGCCCGTCAAAGTACTGTATTTTGAAGAATATATACTGCAATATAAATACTCGTGTTGATATTTATGAATTAGAAAAAAAGATAAGAAAGAATAGAAAATTTTCAATTGATGTCATAATACCTGCATATCTTGAGGAAGAGACAATTGCGTTCGTCATTCGGGATTTTAAAAGTGTTGTTGATAACGTAATTGTAGCAAATAAGATTTCTTCTGATGATACAGAAGGTGTGGCAATTGCGGCAGGGGCTCAAGTATTTTCAGATAATTATCGTGGATATGGGCATGCGTTAAAATCTGGCATTAGTTATTCTAAGGCCGACATAGTAGTCCTTGCTGAGGCGGATGGGACATTCAGAAGTTCAGATTTACAAAAAATGTTGAATTGCTTAATGGATAATGATGTGGTTCAAGGGACGAGGACGAATCCAAGTTACATCCAATACAAAGCCAATATGAATTGGCCAAGAATTTTCTTTAATAAGCTGTTTGCAAACTTTGTATCGTTTTTGTGGAAAAACAATAAAACGCTTTTATCTGACGTAGGTTGCACCTATCGGGCATTCTGGCGTGTAAAGTATGATAAAATAAGTCAGAATCTGATTTCAGATGAGGCTCCTTTTGCTCCGGAGCTTTCAATAGAATTTATAAAAAATGGTTTTAGGGTGATTGAAATCCCCGTGAATTATTATCCGCGTCTATACGGTACTTCAAAGTTTTCCGACACTTACCTAAAAGTTTCGATCACGGCTTTAAAAATGCTGAAGATAATTATTTTAAAAAAACTATTCGATTTTTTTAAGATGATTTAAACTATAATTAATTTGCTCAGTAAAGATAAAAATCTTGCAACTTTTATATAACCTTGTGGCCATCACAAATTTATAGCTTTGTTTTAGAGTAGATTTGTAACTTGGGAGCGATCCGCCAATGATTTTAGATATTAAGGAACATGGTTTTGATGCTTGACGATGTCTTTCTTGGCTTAGAATTTTGGAAAATAGCTGTATGTGCTTTTGGTGTTATTGTTGGGGGCTTTCTAAGAGGGTTTCTTGGGTTTGGAGCTGCATTATTTATAGTTCCTGTATTGTCAATAATTCTCACGCCTGTTGAGGCGATAGCTATATTATTGTTAATTGAGCTTCCAAATATTATTTACTTAACACCATCGGCCATTCGTGAATTTGATAGCAAAAGTATAGCGATGATGATTTTAGGTATGTTTTTGACTGTGCCCATTGGTTCATATGCTTTGGTATCAATCGAATCGAATTTAATGAGAGTAATTATTGCTATGGTAGTGTTATTAATGGTTGGACTTTTGGCTTCAGGGTGGAAAATAAAAGGAGATATTAAGTGGTATATAATGCTTGTAACGGGCCTTGTTGGTGGCTTTGTTCAAGGGGTATCAGGCTCTGGGGGTCCCCCATTTATTACAATTTTATTGTCACGGGGTGATACTCCGAAAAGAACTAGGGCGAACATAGTGATGACTTTAAATTGTTTATCCATTGTCGCAGCTCTTACTTTACTTGTTTATGGAGAGTTTACAATTTTGCTCATTATACAAAGTATCATTTTAGCACCCATTTATATTCTCTCAACAGTTACAGGCGCTCGTTATTTTCGCTCCTCTGGTAATGAACATTTTCGAAAAGCTGCGCTTCTTATTCTGGCATTTATTGCAAGTGTGCTAATTTATTCAAATATTTGAGATCTGAGTAATACTAGGGTTTACATAAATTTTTGTCTGCCGATACGTTGAATTAAAGAAGATTTTGGGTCGATTTTTTAAAATTGATTGTGATGGAATTAAATTTACGTGAATTTTTACCTCTGATTAGGTTGTCCCTCTATCAGGTAAGATAATTGCAGGAAGTTTTTCAATAGTATTGATTTTACAAAAAAGATTTCAAAAATTGGAAATTAAAACAATTGCAAAGAATTGGTCACAACTAATTTTTTGTAGTATTTAATAAAATTAATGTAAAAATTGTCATTTTGAGTCTTTTTCTGCAGTGAGATAAAAAATAGCCCTCTAAATTTAGAGGGCTATTTTAATACTAATTATAGGATTAACCACCTGCACTTGAAGTGTCTACGTCGTCGGTCACATCGTCTTGGCCTGTTACTTGGGCGACTTCATCAGTATCTGCGCCCGCAGGAGCAGGAGCCCCACCTTGATCCATTAGAGAATCCATCGCAGTATTTATTGCCGCGTCAACATCAGTTGCGGGTTGAGCATTGGCCGCAGCCATGTTTCCGGCCGCTGCGGCGCCACCGAGCGCCG
>MDTB01196517.1_pt1 | contig 10398 bp, 11 predicted proteins | sample 811161 | NCBI WGS metagenome assembly MDTB01 (sample SAMN05326650, study PRJNA326480) | marine metagenome | isolation source: seawater | place: Mediterranean Sea | collected 2009
AAAAATAGTGAAGATAAAGATCCAAGAGAAATTGTAATTGATGAATTTATTGGTCAATCAATTCCAATTTATTTATATGAAATTTCACACGGTACAGAAAAGTCTTCGGATGAAGCTATTATCTTTTATGTTATTTGTTTTATATTATTTAGATTTTTTGATATCAAAAAACCTTTTCCTGTAAGTTTTTTTGATAAAAATTATAAAAATAGCTTTGGTGTAATTATGGATGATATTTTTGCTGGTTTGTATGTTGTTTTATCTTTAATTTGTTTTATGGTTTTGAGTAGTTATTTTATTTAATGAATTATTTAGTAAAAAAATTAGCTAAAAAAAAACTTAAAGTATCATTTGCAGAGTCATGTACTGGCGGTATGCTTGCAAGTACTATTACTTCTATAAGTGGATCTTCAAAAGTTTTTGATTTGGGCCTTGTTACTTACTCTAATAAAGCTAAAATTAAGATTTTAAAAGTAAATAAAAATATAATTAATAAGTTTGGTGCAGTCAGTTATGAATGTTGTAAGGCTATGGTGCAAAATTTGTCAAAGTTATCTAAAGCGAATATTAATGTTTCTATTACAGGTATTGCCGGTCCTGATGGAGGAACTAAAAAAAAACCTATTGGACTAGTATACATTGGGGTAAAAAAAGGAAGTAAAATAATCATAAGCAAAAATGTTTTTAAATCAAGAAAAAGGCTATCAATTCAAAAGGCAACTGTAAAAAAAGCTATTAAAATTTTAAATTCTATAATTTAAATTTTTTCAGCTCTTTTTTGAAATGCATCTGCTATTTTATTAAGCCCAAACTCAAATGATTTGGTCATAATCATGTCTAAGAACTTATTTTTTATCTCAAAATCAACGTCAAAATGAACCTCTGTAAAATTATCTTTTTGAATAAATTTCCAATTATTTTCTAAATGTTTTAAAGGACCACCTATGTTAGTAACATGGATTGTGTCTTCTTTTTTTTTATATCTCACGTCACTTTTATAAGTATCTATAAAAGGTTTTTTTCCAATTGTTAAATCAGCAATAATTGTTATTTCATTATTAGCATCTTTCCGCTCATGAACTTTTGAGTCTATACAAAAAGGAATAAATTCTGGATATCTTTCAATATCTAAAACAAAGTCAATTAATTTTTGTTTTTCACGCGCTATTCGACGTGTAACAGAAGCCTTAGGCATTAATGAGTGTTAATTCTTTTTTGTTTTAGTTTCGCAAAATCTTCATCAGCATGATATGAAGATCTTGTTAAAGGTGAAGAAGAAACTAATAAAAATCCTTTTGATTTAGCAATACCTCCAAGTTCCTCAAATTCCCTTGGTGTATAATATCTATCTAGAGGAAAATGTTTTACAGAAGGTTGTAGGTATTGGCCTATAGTTAAAAAATCAACCTCTGCTGTCTTAAGATCATCCATAACTTGAAGTATTTCATCTTTAGTTTCTCCTAAACCAACCATTATTCCAGATTTAGTGAAAACTTTTTTATTTATCTTTTTTACATTTTTTAAAAGTTCTAAAGATGCAAAATATCTAGATCCTGGTCTTACTTTTAGATATAAGCTTGGAACAGTTTCAATATTATGATTAAAGACATCAGGGTTAGCTTCTAAAACTTTTTTATAAGCATCCCCTTTTTTCAAAAAATCAGGAGTTAAAACTTCTATCGTTGTGTTAGGATTAATTTTTTTAGTTTGATTTATAACTTCAAAAAAATGGTTTGAACCACCATCTTTTAAATCATCTCTATCAACAGAGGTAATTACAACATGTTTTAAATTAAGTTTCTTTACTGCTTGAGAAATTTTAATAGGCTCGAATTCATCTAATTTCTCAGGTTTTCCTGTTTTAACATCACAAAAAGCACACGCTCTTGTACAAGTGTCTCCCATAATCATAAATGTAGCATGTCTTTTGCTCCAGCACTCGGTAATATTAGGACAATTTGCTTCCTGGCAAACAGTCACTAAGTTATTTTTATTTACAATAGTTTTTGTTAAAAAAAACTCTTTACTATTAGTTAATTTAGAGCGAATCCATTTTGGTTTTTTTTTAATTGGATTTATTGGATTCTTAATCTTTTCAGGATGTCTTGGTCTAATTTTTTGTGTCATAGTTTTTAATTATATAAATTATCTCATTTTTTTTTCCAAATAAAAATCTTTCTCTAATTAAAGTTTCTACATAATCAAGGTCTAGATTGTCACTTAATAATGAATTTTTTAAATCCAAGTCTTTAATTTGATTAAATATTAATAATTCCTCGTTTTGTAAGTTACTTAAAATATCTTTTTTTTCAAAATATGAAATAAGGCCTCTTTGACCAGACAAAAGATTAAAGAAAAAATATAAAATTAGAAATGTAGAAACTATTAAAAAATAATTATTTTTAAGTCTTTTAAGCATTATCTAATTTTATTCATTCTAGCTTTTTTTCCAAGTCCTTCTTCTATGCGTATTAATTGATTATATTTAGCTACTCTTTCAGATCTTGCTAAAGATCCAGTTTTAATTTGGTTTGAATTAGTTCCTACCGCTAAATCAGCTATAAAAGTGTCTTCACTATCTCCAGATCTATGAGAAATTATAGTTTTAAATCCAATAATTTGAGCAAATTTAATTACTTCTAATGTTTCTGAGACAGTACCAATTTGGTTTAGTTTAATTAAAATTGAGTTAGAGGAAATGTTTAAAAAACCTTTTTTAAGTCTTTCTATATTAGTAACATAAAGATCATCACCAACTATTTGAACTTTACTAATTGACTTCATGAGTTTTGACCAGGACTTCCAATCATTCTCTGCAAATGGATCCTCTATAGATTTAATCTTATATTTTTTTATTAACTTTAAATATTCTTTAATAGAATTTTCGACAGAAATATAATTTTTAGAGTGAATAGAATATTTTTTATTTTTGAATAGTTCATTAGCAGCAACATCTAAGCAAATAGATATATCTTTCCCATTAATAAAGCCTGATTTTTTAATTGCTTTGACTATTAAATCTAAAGCTTGCCTATTGTTATTTATCATAGGAGCAAATCCTCCTTCATCTCCAACTGATGTTGATAAACCTCGGTTTTTAATAATTTTACTTAAGTTTTTAATTACCACAAAGCAAATTCTCATAGCATCTGAAAAACTTTTAGCACGATCTGGTCTAATCATAAATTCTTGGATTCTTAAACCGTTATTAGCGTGAGCTCCACCATTAATGATATTCATTAAAGGATATGGTAATTGAAAATTATTTTTTATTAAAAAAGTTTTATAGAGTGGTATTTTTTTTACTTTCGCTGAAAGTTTTTTTACTGCCATAGATACTGCTAAAATAGCATTTGCTCCTAATTTTCTTTTTTGTCTTGTGCCATCCAAGTTAATCATCAACGTATCTACTCTTTCTTGATCATGGACACTAAAGCCTTTCAAGATTTTTGAAATTTTAGTATTAATTAAATTAATTGAACTCAAAACACTTTTTCCTAGATATCTTTTATTATTTGTATCTCTTTTTTCAAAAGCCTCGTGGGTACCAGTCGAAGCTCCTGATGGACAAATAGCTCTAGCACTATTATTTTTTGTAAAAACTTCTGCTTCTATAGTTGGATTACCTCTACTGTCAAAAACTTGACGGGCTATTACTTTTATAATTTTACTCACTAATTTTTTATTAAATTGTCTATATCTGTAAGTTGTTTTAATAAATTTTCTAGTTTATTTAGAGGGAGCATGTTAGGACCATCTGAGGGTGCGTTATCAGGATCTTGGTGCGTTTCAATAAAAACTCCTGCAACACCTACGGCAACTGCTGCCCTAGCTAAATATTCCACAAATTCTCTTTGTCCACCACTTTTTTCCCCAAGACCTCCAGGTTGTTGAACAGAATGGGTGGCATCAAAAATTACAGGATAGCCATTTTTTGCCATTATCGGTAAAGATCTCATGTCGGATACTAATGTATTGTAACCAAAACTTGCACCCCTTTCTGTTACTAAAATATTCTTATTTCCAGAGTCAGAAATTTTTTTAGTAACATTAACCATGTCCCATGGAGCTAAAAATTGTCCTTTTTTCACATTAATTATTTTATTTGTTTTAGCTGCAGCAATTAGTAAATCTGTTTGTCTACACAAAAAAGCAGGGATCTGAAGAATATCGACATGATTACCTACTATAGAACATTGATCAATATTGTGAATATCTGTTAATATTGGGATGTTTAACTCTTTTCTTATTTTATCAAAAACAGGAAGAGAGGCATCTAAACCAACTCCCCTTTTACCCTTGAGACTTGTTCTATTAGCTTTGTCGAAAGATGTTTTGTAAATAAATCCTAGATTAAATTTATTTGTAATTTCTTGAATTTTACCCGCCATATCCATAGCATGTTGCTCTGTCTCAAGTTGGCAAGGACCAGCAATTATGCAAATTTTATTATCATTTGATATTTCAGTATTTCCACAATTTACTTTAATGCTACTCATTTATGATATTTTGATGCCTTGATAAAAGATGAGAATAATGGATGTGGAGCAAAAGGTCTAGATTTAAATTCAGGATGAAATTGAACACCTATAAACCATGGATGGTTTTCTAGCTCAATAATTTCAGGTAGCGTGCCGTCTGGAGATATACCCGAAAAAATCATTCCTTTTTTTTCAAATTCATTAATATATGCTATATTAACTTCATATCTATGACGATGCCTCTCTTTTATTAAATTTTTCCCATATATTTTTTTAACCATTGAATTCTCTTTTAGTTTAGCATCATAAGAACCAAGTCTCATAGTACCACCCAATTCTTTATTCGTCCCTTTCATTCTTTTACCGTCTTTCGTCCACTCATTAATTAAACCAATAATATGTAGACCTTTTTTATCAAACTCGCTTGAGGTAGCTTTTTTTAAATTTAATCTATTTCTAGCGAATTCAATTATAGCCATTTGCATTCCGTAACAAATCCCAAGAAAAGGTATCTTGTTTTTTCTAGCATATTTGATTGCTTCAATCTTTCCGTTTGTCCCTCTTTTGCCAAAACCACCTGGGATTAAGATACCTGAAATATTATTAAGTTTAGATTTTATTTCACTTACTTTTAGTTTTTCTGAATCAATTCTAACTAAATTGACTTTCACATTATTTTTAATACCTCCATGTGTAAGAGCTTCATCCAGCGACTTGTAAGCATCTTTTAATTCAACATACTTGCCGATAATAGCAATATTTACTTGCTTTTTAGTTTGTAAAATAATCTTAGTAATTTTCTTCCAAGGTTTTAGGTCAACGGTCTTTTTTGATTTTAATTTAAAATAATTTAAAACTTGAATATCTAATTTTTCTTTAAAAAAACTTATTGGCGCCTCATAAATAGTTTTTACATCTACTGTTTCGATAACATTTTTAATATCAACATTACAGAACAATGATATTTTTTTTCGATGCTCTAACGGTATTGATCTTTCTGATCGACAAATAATAATATCTGGTTGAATACCTATACTTCTAAGTTCTTTTACCGAGTGTTGAGTAGGTTTTGTTTTAATTTCATCTGAAGATTTTAAGTAAGGAACTAAAGTAAGATGAATAAATAATGAATTTTTTTTACCAATGTCATTTGCAAATTGTCTTATTGCTTCAACAAAAGGTAGACTTTCTATGTCCCCTACTATTCCTCCAATTTCACAAATTACAAAATCCTCTTTTGATGAGTCATTTTTAATAAATTCTTTTATTCGATCTGTTATATGTGGTATTACCTGTACTGTTTTGCCTAGATATTTACCCTGACGCTCTTTACCTAATACATCATTATAAATTTTACCTGTAGTAATGTTGTCAGATTTTTTTGCTGATACACCTGAAAATCTTTCATAATGACCTAAGTCAAGGTCTGTTTCTGCACCATCATCAGTTACAAAAACTTCTCCATGTTGAAATGGACTCATTGTACCAGGATCAACGTTAAGATATGGATCCAGTTTTCTTAGTCTAACTTTATATCCTCTAGACTGAAGTAGATATGCCAGTGATGCTGATGAGAGACCTTTTCCTAGTGATGAAACCACCCCGCCCGTGACAAATATAAATCGTGTCATGGAAGTATCTTATAGCGAATAAAAAAGAGATTGAAAAGTATTAATTATTATTTTCTGGAATTAATGGAGTATCTTCTGATTTTTCCTCAACTTGATCTAATACTGAACTAGATGGAAGGAGTTCTCCTCTAGAAACTATAGTTAAAGCTAAACTACACACTATAAATAAGGTGGCAACTATAGCAGTGGCTTTTGTCATGAAATTCCCTGCTGATTTTGAGAACATTAAATTTTCTTGAGAAACACCTATCCCCAAAGCTCCACCTTCTGATTTCTGCATTAAAACTAGTAAAACTAAAATAATTGCAAATATGATGTTTAATACTAGTAAGATATTTTCCATTGGGTTTAATTATATGTTTTTTTAATTATATCAATAAATTTTTTAGAGTCTTGAGATGCTCCCCCTATCAAATAACCATCGATATTATTAATAGATTTTAACTCATTAATATTTTTAGGGTTTACAGAACCTCCATATAATACTTTATTATTTTTTAATTTTTTTTTTATAAAACTAATTATTTCAAATAATTCATTAGGTTTAGGAATTATTCCTGTTCCAATAGACCAAATCGGTTCATAAGCAATAATTACTTTATTTTTATTTTTTACTTTATTTAATCCAAGACGAATTTGTTTATTTAGAACTTTTTTTGTATTCTTATTTTTATTTTGTTTTAAAGTTTCACCAATACATAAAATTACTTTAAGTCCAGACTTTATTGCATTCTTAATCTTAAGATTAATTAATTTATCTGTTTCACCTAAGTTTCTAACTTCTGAATGACCAATAATAACATATTTTGCTCCAACATTTTTTAACATCTTAGCATTAATGAACCCAGTAAACGCACCATCAGTTTGTTGTTCATGACAATTTTGTGCACCAATAGCAATTTCTGAATTTTCCAATTTTTTAGACATTGGGTGTATTAGAGTGCTTGGTGGACAATAAATAATTTTTATATATCTGTTTTTTTTAATGGATTTTAAAAATTTAACAACATTATGCAATGAATTTAAAGAATTTAAACCACCAAACATTTTCCAATTTGCAATAAAGTACATATATTTATTTGTCATCTGCATTAATTTAATCTATAGGTTTGCTTTTTATAGATCAATAAATTTATAGAGTAATGATTAGTAGTTTTAGAAATTTTGCCAAAACTAAATTTGCTGGCTTGTTAGTTTTTGTCATGATTATTCCATTCGTTTTTTGGGGGATGGGAAGCATGTTTAGCAGTGGCAACACTAATAATTTAGTAAAAATAAACGATACTAATATATCAACGCAAGAATTTATAGATCACTTAAATGACACAGGAATTCCTCAAGAAACAATAAGAAGAAATTTGGAAAATAATATAATCGAAGAATTGGTATCGACGGTAATATCTACAACTTTGATGGATTTAGAAATTAAAGATTTTGAACTTTTAATTTCAGAAAAAACTTTACTTAAAAGAATAAAACAAAATAAAAATTTTATGGATGAACAAGGAAAATTCAAAAGAATGAAATATGAAAAATTTTTACTCGAAAAAAATCAATCCGCCCCGGGATTTGAAAGAAGATTAAAGGAAAGAGAGTTACAAAAACACTTATTTGATTACATAGGAGCTGGATTAGTATCACCAAAATTTTTAACAATTAAATTATTTGAAGAAGAAAATAAAAAGTTGAATTTAGAATTTATAGATCTTAGTATTTTCTATACCAAAAAAAAAGATATCTCTGAAGAAGATCTGATTAAATTTTTAGATGAAAATAAAGATAAATTAAAAATCGAATATTTAGATTTCAAATATGCTATAATTAACCCAAAAAACTTAATTGGTATAGATGAATTCAATCAAGCTTTTTTTGATAAAATAGACCAACTAGAAATGAATATTTCAAACGAAGTAGAATTTGAAACCATAGTAGCTAATCTAAATTTAAAATCAATCAACGTGCAGGATTTTAAGTTTTCCTCTGATAATAATGAAATTGAAAAAAAAATATACGAATTAAGAAATAATAGATTTGATATATTTGAGAAAGATAACAATTATATTCTGTACAAAATCGATAAAATTTCTCAAAGAGAACCTAATCTAATTGATAATCAAATACGGAATGAAATTCTTGAATTAGTATATCAAAAAAATAAATTTGATTATAATAGAGATTTATTAGAAAAAATTAAAAATAAAAAATTCAATAACCAAAATTTTTTAGAATTTGGTAAAGATAAGATTAAAACAATTAAATTAAACTCTGTTAAAGATAATAAAAAATTTGAAATCAATTCAGTACAACTTTTATATTCTCTACCTGTAGACTCTTTAACATTAATTAACGATGAAAATAACAACATTTATTTAGCAAAAATTAAAAAATTTGAAAATATTGAAATAGATAATAATAATGATGAATTTGATAAATATTCCAATAAAGAAAAAATAAACAGTAAAACAACTTTATTAAAATCATATGATTTATTTTTAAATAACAAATATGATGTTATCATAAATCAAAAAACAATGGATCGAGTTAAGAATTTCTTTAAATGATTATAAATCGAAATCTCAAAGATTTTGAGTTTCGGCACAGAAGCAAAAAAAATCAAATTATCTATCTTTCAAAAAAGATTAAAGATGATAATGATGTCTTAAACTTGATTGATAATTTCTTAAAAGAAAAAAATAGTTTCATTTTTGAGTCAGTTGAAAAAGGTAAAATTAAAGGTAGATATACTATTTTTGGCAAAAATCCGGATAAAATTTGGGAGTTTAACAATAACAATTCTTATCTAATAAAAAATAAAAAAAAAAGAAAACTTAAAGATACACCTAAAAATTTAATTGAAAAAATAATTCAGGAATTTAAGTTTGAGATACCTTCGGGTTTACCTCCAATTTCATCTCTGATATCAGGTTATTTTTCTTATGATTCAATAAGATATATAGAAAATATTCCAAATAAGTGTGTAGATGACCTTAAGGTTCCTGATGTAAGACTTTTAAGACCAAGAACTTTAATTATTCATGATAACTTAAAAAAGAAAATTTTTTATATAATCAATGTTTTTCACGATGAAAAAATAAAGAACTACCCTAATAAATATTTGTGTATTAAAGCAGAAATTTCAAATTTATTAATTCAATCATCTCTAAAAAATTCTGTTAATTTAAAACCAATTAACAGTAAGATTAAAGTAAAATCGAATACTACTAAGAATAAATTTCTAAATATGGTTAATAAAGCTAAAAGATACATTAAGATCGGTGATATTTTTCAAGTGGTTTTAAGTCAAAGATTTGAAGCAAAATTAACTAAACAACCTTTAGAAATTTATAAAAAACTAAGAATTACAAACCCTTCACCTTTTATGTATTTTTTTAATTTTGCTGATTTTCAAATAATAGGAGCAAGTCCTGAAATTTTAGTAAGATTAAGGGACAATAAAATTACTGTCAGACCAATTGCTGGTACTAGGCCGAGAGGCAAAACTTCGGCTCAAGACAAATTTTATGAAAAAGACTTACTTAAAGACAATAAAGAATTATCTGAACATTTAATGTTATTAGATTTAGGTAGAAATGATGCAGGAAAGGTATCTAAAATAAATACTGTAAAAGTTACTGAAAGCTTTGTTATTGAAAAGTATTCACATGTTATGCATATAGTTTCTAATGTTATTGGAACTTATAATAAAAAATTTTCAAAATTTAAATCATTACTAGCTGGTTTTCCTGCAGGAACAGTCTCTGGTGCACCTAAAATAAGAGCAATGGAAATAATTGATGAATTAGAAACAACAAAAAGAAAAGTTTATGCGGGTGGGATAGGATATTTCTCAGCAAATGGCGAATTCGATACTTGTATTGCTTTAAGAACTGCAGTTGCAAAAAAGAATAAATTTTATGTTCAAGCTGGTGCAGGAATAGTTGCAGATAGTAAGCCGATCAAAGAATATGAGGAAACAGTTAATAAAGCTAAAGCCTTAATAAATGCGTTAAAATGAAAAAAATAATTTTAATCGATAATTACGACAGTTTTACATTTAATCTGTACCATTATTTATCATCGTTGAAAATTAACGTAGATGTAATTAGAAATGATCAAATTTCTTCAAAAGAAATAGTAAAAAGAAAATATGATAAAATAGTAATCTCACCAGGTCCAGGTAATCCTAATCAATCAGGTAATTGTCTTAAAATTGTAAAATCTTTATATAAAAAAATACCTATACTTGGGGTTTGTTTGGGTCATCAGATAATAGGACAGGTATTTGG
>MDTB01210838.1_pt1 | contig 10398 bp, 20 predicted proteins | sample 811161 | NCBI WGS metagenome assembly MDTB01 (sample SAMN05326650, study PRJNA326480) | marine metagenome | isolation source: seawater | place: Mediterranean Sea | collected 2009
ATCTTCTACTTCCTCAGTAGTTTTTTTCTCTATAACAGGTCCGCTATCTTTACCTTTTGCATCTTCGTCTCTGTCAACAAATTCTATAACTGCAGTTAGAGCATTATCTCCAAATCTATTACCTAATTTGATAATTCTAGTATAGCCACCATTTCTTTCTTTATATCTAGCTGCTAGTGTATCAAATGTTTTTTTTACCATTTTTTGATCCTGTAAAATAGATATAGCCTTTCGTCTTGATTCTAGATTACCATTTTTGCCAAGAGTAATTATTTTTTCAACAAATCTTTTTAGTTCCTTAGCTTTTGGCAAGGTAGTTGTAATTTGCTCGTGTTTAATCAAAGAATTAGACATATTCATGAACATAGCTTTTCTATGACTGGATGTTTTATTTAATTTTTTATTTTTAATATTATGTTTCATCTATTTATTAAATGGGTCCTCATATTTTTTAGCAAGTTCATCAATATTTTCTGGTGGCCAGTCTGGAACAGACATGCCGAGATTTAGTTCCATTATTTGTAAAACTTCTTTAATCTCATTTAATGATTTTCTTCCAAAGTTTGGTGTTCTTAGCATTTCAGACTCTGACTTTTGAACTAAATCACCAATGTAAATTATATTGTCATTTTTAAGACAGTTTGCAGATCTCACTGAAAGCTCTAATTCTTCTACTTTTTTTAATAAATTTGAATTGAATGATAACTTTTCAACTTCAGATTGCTCACTAGACACCTCAGGTTCATCAAAGTTAATAAATGGTTGTAATTGATCTTGTAAAATTCTTGATGCCAAAGCAATTGCGTCATCTGGAGAAATAACTCCATTAGTTTCAACCTCAAATATTAGCTTATCATAGTCAGTTACTTGGCCAACTCTACTATTTTCAATTTTGTATGAAGTTCTAACCACAGGACTAAACATTGCGTCTAACTTAATTTCACCAATCAATTTATTTTCATCTTCTGCCACATCAGCTGAAACATAACCCTTACCAGTCTCGACATTTGCTTCGATCTCAACTTCAGCATTTGAGTCTAAAGTCATGATTAGCTGATCAGGATTCATTATTTCTGTCTCTGAGTCGGTTTCAAAATTACCAGCTCTTAATTCTCCAGAGCCAGAGGATTTTAAGTACATTTTTTTTAATCCAGGAGAATGAACTTTCACGGCAACAGATTTTAGATTTAACAAAATATCTGTTAAATCTTCTTTCACACCTTGAATAGTAGAAAACTCATGGACTACACCTTTTATTTTTATTGATGTAATAGCTGCTCCCTGCAGAGAAGATAATAATACTCTTCTTATAGCATTTCCAAGCGTAAGCCCAAAACCTCTCTCTAATGGTTCAGCACTTAAAACACCTACTTTCCCATTACTTTCTTCAACATTAACTTCCATTTTAGTTGGCTTAATTAATTCGCTCCAATTTTTTTGTAACACTTGCCTACTCCTTTTAAATTATACTCTTCTTCGTTTTCTTGGTCTACAACCATTATGAGGTATTGGAGTTACATCTTTGATAGAAGTAATTACATAACCAATAGATTGTAACGATCTTAAAGCAGACTCTCTTCCTGAACCAGGACCAGAGACTTCAACTTTTAACGATTTAATACCAAAATCTTTAACTTTATTTCCAACATCTTCTGCTGCAATTTGCGCAGCATAGGGAGTTGATTTTCTAGAACCTTTAAAACCTTTATGACCTGCAGAAGACCATGCTAAAGCATTACCTTTTTCATCCGAAATTGTTATTATAGTATTATTAAAGGATGATACTATGTGAGCAATACCTGAAGAAATTCTTTTTTTTATTTTTGTTTTTTTTTTCTCTACCACTTAATTTGCCTTTTATCCTTTTGTTACTTTTTTCTTACCAGCAATTGCTACAGCTTTACCTTTTCTTGTTCTGGCATTAGTGTGAGTTCTTTGACCTCTTACTGGAAGTTTTTTTCTATGTCTTAGACCTCTATAGCATCCTAAATCATTTAGTCTTTTAATATCCATTGAAATTTTTCTTCTTAGATCACCTTCCACGGTAATTTTGTTATCAATTAATTCCCTAATTTTATTTAATTCTTCATCATTAAGTTCGCTTACTCTTTTAGAGATATTTATTGAAGCGTCCTTACAAATATCATTTGATATTTTTTTTCCAATTCCAAAAATATATGTAAGAGCTATATGCACTTTTTTATTTGTTGGTATATTTACTCCTGATATTCTAGCCATAAAGATGTAAGAAAATGAATGAGGGTGAATACATGATTAATCAACCTTTAGTCAAGTAGAGATATGCTAAATATTGGCAGAAATTCATCAAATTTTAAGTATTTTTTTAATTTTGGATGTTATTTCATGAATTTCATCATTTCCAGGAATTTCATAGAATATATCTTGATTATTTTTACGATAATAGTCGGTTACAGGTTTAGTATCATGGATGTAAGCATTATACCTTGTTTCTATCACACTTATATTATCATCATCTCTACCTTCTTCTCTTGATCTTTTAAGAATTCTTTCTTTGAGTAAATCAAAATTAATTTCAATATTTATAATAAAATTTAGTTTTAAAGATGACTCAGTCAAAAAATTATTTAAAAATTTAGATTGCTTTATTGTTCTTGGATAGCCATCAAGAATGAAACCATCCTTGCAATCAAGTATCAATTTTTCGGCTACTATCTTATTTAGTATTTCGTCAGATACTAATTTGCCACTTGACATAATATTTTGCAATTCAAGAGCAAGACTATCATTTTTTTTTGATTTTGATCGTAATATGTCTCCTGTAGAAAGATGAGGTAGTTTTAATAAATTTTTTATTATCTTTGCTTGTGTTCCTTTTCCAGCACCTGGAGGGCCAAAGAAAATAATTTTAGACAACTATCTTCTACCTTTTAATTTAGTTTTTTTAAGAAGGTTTTCATATTGATGTTGAAATAAATGAGATTGAACTTGAGTAATAAAATCAATCATTACGACAACAACAATTAATAGAGCAGTTCCTCCTAAATAAAATGGTATTGATGTTCTTGAAAGCAAAAATTCTGGTAACAAAGCCACAAAAGCAAGGTATATCGTTCCAATTGTTGTTATTCTTGTCAAAACAAACTCAATATAATTTGCTGTGTTCTCACCAGGTCTTATTCCAGGAATAAAACCTCCATATTTTCTTAAGTTTTCAGCTTGCTCATCTGGGTTAAAAACAATTCCAGTATAAAAAAATGCAAAAAATATTATCATTGCTGCATAAAATAAAAGATAGAGTGGTTGTCCCCTTCCTAAATAACTAGATATTAATATAAATATATCACTTGATGATCCTGCACCAAAACCTGACATTGTATTTGGTAATAATAAAATTGATGAAGCGAAAATTACTGGAATTACTCCTGCTGTATTTATTTTTAGAGGTAAGTGTGAGCTTTGTCCCCCATAAATTTTGTTTCCTACCTGTCTTTTAGGATACTGAACTGGAAGTCTCCTTTGTCCTTTTTCAATAAATACAATAAATATTATTAATAAAAGAATTAAAATTATTATTCCAAGTATAAATGCTACACTTAATTCTCCACTTCTACCAAGTTGAAGCGTACTTACAAAGGCACTTGGTAAATTTGCAATAATTCCTGCAGTTATAATAAGAGAAATACCGTTACCAACACCTCGTGAAGATATTTGTTCTCCAAGCCACATCAAGAATATTGTACCTCCTACTAAAGTAATAACAGTTGTAATTCTAAAAAAAATACCAGGTTCAAATACAATATTGCCATATATTGTTTGCATTGACTCTAGACCTATTGAGACTCCGTAACCTTGAAGAGCTGCGATTAAAACTGTAAAATATCTTGAGTATTGTAATAACTGTCTTCTACCTTTTGAACCCTGCTCTTTAAGTGATTTAAGATAAGGTATTGCAGATTGCATTAAGGTCATTATGATTGAAGCTGAAATGTAAGGCATTACACCTAAAGCAAATATCCCCATACGCCCTAGTGCACCTCCAGAAAAGGTATCAAAAATACCTAATATACCTGATGATTGTTGTTCAAAAAATTGCTGTAATGCAATAGGATTAATGCCTGGGATTGGTAGGAATGTTCCTAGTCTAAAGACAATTAATGCACCAAGGGTAAAAAATAATCTTTGCCTTAACTCAGTTGCTTTACCAAGAGCTCCAAAATTTAAATTATTAGCTAATCTATCTGCTGCAGTGGCCATTTTTATTTATTAGTAAGATTAACTTTACCACCAACTTGTTCCACGATCTCGATGGCTTTTTTTGATGCAAAAGATATTTCTATATTTATTGCTTTTTCAATTTTTCCAACATTAAGAAGTTTTAACTTTCCCTTATTCTTTTTAAATATTTTTTTATCAAACAGATCTTTTTCAGTTATTTTTTCTGTATTAAGATTATATTTTTTTATTATATCTTTGAGAATTTGAAAATTAATTTGCTGTATTTTTATTTTAAATGGGTTTTTGAATCCTCTTTTAGGTAGTCTTCTGTAAATAGGCATTTGACCGCCCTCAAAACCATTTATAGCAACTCCAGATCTTGATTTTTGACCTTTAACACCTCTACCAGAGGTTTTACCTAATCCTGAACCTGCACCCCTTCCAACTCTTTTTTGTTTTTTATTTGAAATTTTTGATGATTTAAGTTCATTTATTTTCATTTTAAATACTCTTATTGTTAATATCTGTTATTTTTTTTGATCTTTTTGATGCAACTGATTTAGGAGACTCTGACATCTTGAATGCATTAAATGTTGCTTTCAGCATGTTGTGAGGATTAGAGGTTCCGGTAGATTTAGCAACAACATCCTTAATACCTAAAGATTCAAATAGCGCTCTCATAGGACCTCCAGCTATAATACCTGTTCCTGGTGAAGCTGATCTAAGTATTACTTTACCAGCACCAAATCTTCCAATAACATCATGATGTATCGTTCTATTTTCTTTAAGATGCACTCGAACCATTTTACTTTTTGCATTCTCAGTAGCTTTTCTAACTGCTTCTGGAACTTCTTTAGCTTTACCTGTTCCAAGACCAACTCTACCTTTGTTATCACCCACGATCATAATAGCAGCAAAACCAAATCTTCTGCCACCCTTAACAACTTTAGCAACTCTATTGATTGTAACTAAATGTTCGCTAAATTCTGATTTATCGTTATCAAACATAATTTATTCCCCTAAAAGTTTAGACCCTCACTCCTCGCTGAGTCAGCAATTATCTTAATTAAGCCATGATATTTGTATTTACCTCTATCAAAAGATACATTTTTTATTCCTTTAGAAATAATTTTTTTTGCAATTTCTTTACCAATTATTTCTGCAATTTCTTTTTTTGGTAAATTTTGATCTCTAATTGTCTTTTCTACTGATGAAGAACTTGCTAGAGTAATCCCTTTGGAGTCATCAATTAGTTGTGCATAGATATGAGAATTAGATCTAAATACACTTAATCTATTTCTTTTTGATACTTTTTTTAATTTGTATCTAATTTTTTCAGATCTGCTTTTCATAGATTCTATTTCTTCTTTCCTTCTTTTCTAAAAATAAATTCATCAACATATTTAATTCCCTTACCTTTAAACGGCTCAGGCTTTCTATAAGATCTAATTTTTGCAGCTGTTGCTCCAAGTTTTTCTTTATCAAAGCTTGATAAATTAATTATATTTTGTTTGGGGCATTCAACTTTTACCTCTTTTGGAACTTCGAAATTTATATCATGACTATAACCTAGTTGTAATTTTAGTTTTGAACCAGAAATACTTGCTCTGTAACCTGTGCCGTTTAATTCTAATGTTTTAGAAAAGCCTTCAGAAACACCCTTAATAATGTTTGCTACAAGAGCTCTTGTAGTGCCCCATATTGGGTCATTACTTGAACTTTCATCTTTAGGTAAAACAGTAACCGATTGATCATTTATTTCAATTATAAAATTAGACTTGATATTAACTTCCATTTCACCAAGTTTACCTTTTGCCTTGAAAATTCCATTTTGAAAAAAACAAGATGTATTTTCAGACACACTAATTTTATTTTTTGCAATTCTAGACATTAAAATACCTCACAGAGAATTTCTCCACCTACATTGTTTTTTCTTGCTTGTTGATCTGACATTACACCTTTGGGAGTGGAAAGTATTGTTATACCTAAACCTCCATAAGGTTTTTCTAAATCAGATATTTTAGAATAAACTCTTATACCTGGTCTAGAGACTCTTTTAATTTTTTTTATAACAGGAGTTCCATTGTAATACTTTAAATCTATTTTTAAAGAATTTATACCTTTTCTCTCTTCAACAGATTTAAAGTCCCTAATATAGCCCTCATCTTTTAGAACAGACAAAACATTTTCATTAAGCTTTGACTTGAAGCAAGAAGTAAAAGTTTTTTTTGCATTGTGAGCGTTTTTAATTCTTGCTAACATATCAGATAATGCATCATTAAAAGCCATTATATAACCTCCTTACCAACTAGATTTAACAACGCCTGGTAGATCCCCACTCATTGATAACTCTCTTAATTTAATTCTTGAAAGTTTAAACTTTCTATAAACACCCCTTGATCTGCCAGTTAATTCACATCTGTTTCTATGTCTGACTGATGAACTATTTCTTGGCAACTCATTTAACTTAGTTTGGAATAAAATTCTATCCTCTAAAGATAATGACTTATCTTTGATTTTTGATTTTAAGATTTCTCGTCTTGATTTAAATTTATCAATTAATTTAGATCTAAAATTATTTTTTTGAATTGAACTTAGTTTTGCCATTTTTCTCCTAATTTATTTTTTCATCTCGAAAAGGCATATTAAAACATTTTAAAAGTTCAATTGCCTCTAGATTATTTTTTGCTGAGGTGCAGATTGTTATATCCAACCCTCTAACTTTATCTATCTTATCAAAGTTTATTTCAGGAAAGATTATGTGCTCTTTTATACCCATTGAATAATTCCCCTTACCATCAAAACTTTTAGAATTTAATCCTCTAAAATCTCTTATTCTTGGAAAAGCAATATTTACTAATCTATCAAGAAACTCATACATAATTTTATTTCTCAATGTTACCCTAGCGCCTAGAGGCATACCTGCGCGAATTTTAAAACCAGATATAGCTTTTTTAGCTATTGTTTTAACTGCTCTTTGACCGGCAATTAATGACAAGTCTTCAATAGCTTTGTCTACAACTTTGGAGTCGTCTTTTGCTTCACCAAGACCCATGTTTAAAACTATTTTACTAATTTTTGGCACTTCATGAATGTTCTTAATGTTTAGTTTTATCATTAAATCATTAGTAATTGTTTTTTTATATAAATCAAAAAGTCTACTCATATTAGATTTCCTTACCAGACAATTTATTAAATCTTACTTTTTTATCACCAACAATTTTGTATCCAAGCCTTACTCCTTTATTTGCAGTAGCATCGAAGTAAGAGAGGTTAGATATATGAATTGGCATTTCTTTTTCAATAATACCTCCAGCTTGATTGTTATCTGGTTTTTGGTTTTTTTTAACCTTGTTTATGTCAGAAACTATTGCTTTGTTATTTTTAGGAATAACTTTTATTATTTTGCCTTTTTTACCCTTATCTTTACCTGAGAGTACAATAACCTCATCCCCTTTTTTTAATTTTATTTTTTCAATCATTATAATACCTCTGGAGCTAAACTAATAATCTTCATAAATTTTTTCGTTCTTAATTCTCTTGTAACTGGTCCAAAAATTCTTGTTGCTATAGGTTCTTCTTGTTTATCAAGTAAAACAGCAGCATTTTTATCAAATCTTATTGCAGTACCATCTTGTCGTTGATAATCTTTTGAGGTTCTAACTATAACAGCCTTGTAGACATCACCCTTTTTAACTTTAGCTCTAGGTATTGCATCTTTTATGGATACAACAATTATATCACCTATTGATGCCGATCTTCTTTTTGATCCTCCTAATACTTTGATACACTGTATTTTTCTTGCTCCAGAATTATCAGCTACAAAAAGGTTAGATTGCATCTGTATCATTTATCTGCTCCATTGTTAGATATTACAATCCAATTTTTTAGTTTTGATATTGGTCTGGATTCAATAATTGAAACGATATCACCAACCTTAAACTCATTATTTTCATCATGAGCGTGATATTTTTTTGATGTGCTAATAATTTTTCTATAGAGTTTATGTTTAATTCTTCTAGTTACTTCGACAACTATGGTTTTGTTTGTGTTCGATGAAACAACTTTACCAGACAACAATCTTTTAGGCATCACTTTCTCCATTTATAAGTCCGATTTTAGTTTTTAATCTTGCAATTTCTTTTTTTGCAATCCTAATTCTTGATGTCTTTTCTAGTTGGCCAGAAGATTTTTGAAAATTTAAGTTCATTAAATTTTTTCTTAAAACTAAAATTTCATCTTTAATTTTAACAATATCTTTTGATTTTTCATTTTTCTTTATCATATATTTCTTTCAACAAATTTACACTTAATTGGAAGTTTTGCAGCTGCAAGCGTCATAGCTTTTCTAGCATCATTAATATCAACACCATCAACTTCAAACATAATTCTACCAGGCTTAACTCTACATGCCCAAAATTCAATAGATCCTTTTCCTTTACCCATTCTAACTTCTGCAGGTTTTTTTGATACTGGCACATCAGGAAAGATTCTAATCCACATTCTTCCTGCTCTTTTTAAATATCTAGTGATTGCTTTACGTGCAGCTTCTATTTGTCTAGATGTAACCCTTTCTGGCTCTAGAGCTTTTAAACCATAACTTCCGTAATTCAAATTATAATTTCCTTTTGCAGTACCATGAATACGACCTTTAAATTGTTTTCTATATTTGGTTTTTTTTGGAGAAAGCATATTCATTATCTTACACTACCTTGGTCTACTTGTTTTTTCTCACTAGCATATGGATCTTTAGACAATATTTCGCCTTTGTTTATCCAAACTTTAATTCCACAAATACCATAAGTAGTATCAGCTTCAGCAGTTGAATAGTCTATGTCTCCACGAAGAGTGTGAAGCGGGACACTTCCTTCATGATATTTTTCTGTTCTTGCAATTTCAGCCCCACCTAATCTACCACTGCATACAACCTTTACTCCCTTTGCACCAAGTCTCATTGCTGACTGAACAGATTTTTTCATAGCTCTCCTGAAAGAGATTCTTTTTTCAAGCTGTGTAGCAATATTTTCAGCTACTAGCTTAGCCTCAACTTCAGGTTTTCTTATTTCTTTAATATCAAGAAAAACTTCAAGATTTGACATTTTTGATAAGTCATTTTTTAAAGTTTCTATATCTGCTCCTTTTTTACCAATTATAATGCCTGGTCTTGAGCTAAAAATTGACACTCTAAGTTTCTTTGCAGCTCTTTCGATATTAATTTTTGATATACTTGCATTTTTTAACTTCTTTTCAACATAAGATTTAATTTTTAAATCTTGATGTAAAAGTTTTGAGTATTCAGATCTAGAAAACCATCTAGATGACCAAGTTTTATTTATACCAAGTCTAATTCCATGCGGATTAACTTTTTGACCCATTATTTAGCTTCCTTATGTTTTTTTGTTCTTTCTTCAACTATAATAGTTATTTTACTGAATGGTTTTATTATTGAGCCAGCACGGCCTTTTGCCCTTGGTCTCCATCTTTTCATTCTCAAGCTTTTACCAACATATGCCTCTTTAATAAAAAGACTATCAATATCCAATTGTTTGTTATTTTCTGCATTTGCAATAGCGGCATTCAAAACTTTTAAAACGTTTCTTGAAATTCTTTTGCCTGAAAACTTAAGTTGGTTAATTGCAACGCTAACATTCTTATTAACTATACTATTCGCTACTATAGATAACTTAGTAGGACTAATTCTCATCATGTTATCCTTAGCAACAGCTTGAAGATTATTTTGACTCATTTCTTTTCAGCTTTCTTATCTGCAGCAGTGTGACCTTTAAAAGTACGAGTTGGAGAAAATTCACCAAGCTTATGCCCCACCATCTGCTCGTTTACAGTTACAGGAACAAATTTTTGACCATTATATACTCCAAAAGTTAAGCCCACAAACTGAGGAAGAATTGTAGATCTTCTAGACCAAGTTTTAATCACTTCTTTTCTTCCAGACTCAGATAATTTTTCAGCTTTTTTTATTAACTGTGAGTCCACAAAAGGTCCTTTCCAGATTGATCTAGTCATTATTTCTTCCTTCTCTTAATAATAAAAACTCCTGTTTTTTTATTATTTCTAGTTTTTTTGCCTTTAGTAGCAGCACCCCAAGGTGTAACTGGATTTCTTCCACCCGAAGTTCTTCCTTCTCCACCACCATGTGGATGATCAACAGGATTCATAACAACACCTCTAACTTTTGGTCTA
>MDTB01000961.1_pt1 | contig 10397 bp, 12 predicted proteins | sample 811161 | NCBI WGS metagenome assembly MDTB01 (sample SAMN05326650, study PRJNA326480) | marine metagenome | isolation source: seawater | place: Mediterranean Sea | collected 2009
ACTTAATTTTAAAGAGGCTTTGGAAATAGCTCGAGAAATCGTTGAACCATAATACAAATTCTAATGATTTAATAATAATTGCATCATCATGTGAAGATCTAGCAAAGTCTTTAAAATTATGCGGATTTAATATTTTTTCAATAGCCTTACATGAATCAGTAAAATTAAATAAAATATCCAAAAAAACTTTTTATGTTGAAAATTTTTTATTATCTAAACTAAAAAAAATAATTGATGAAATTGATCCGAAACAAAAAAAAAAAATACTACTTGGTTCTGGTCTAGCAGAAAAGATTTTTAGAAAAAATCCTTTTTTGTCTAGAGAAAATATTGGTAACAATACCAAAACCATTAATAAATTAAATAATGCAAGTAAATTTTTTAATCTTTTATCATGTAATAATATTGATTTCCCAGTTACAAGATCAGATATTCCTGTTAATGGAAAAAATTGGATTAAAAAAAAATTTCTTCTTTAGGTGGAACACAAATAAATTATCTTAAAAAAAAAACACACATTAATAAATCAAAAATTTACTTTCAGAAATTTGTTGAGGGTAAAGTTATATCTGTACAGTTTAGTGTAATGAATAGGTCAATCAATATTTTATCATTCTGTTCCCAGTGGAACCATCATACAAAAAAGTCACCTTTTCTTCTAGGGGGAATAATGAATGAAATTATTCCAAAAAGTTTAAAACAAAAAATATATAAAATTGTACTTAAGGTTAATAATATTTTCAAATTAAATGGAATTAATAGTCTTGATTTTATAGTTCCTTTTGATAATTATAATTCGCCTAAACTTTTAGAAATAAATGGCAGACCTGGTTTATCTATTAATTTACTTTCAAAAATTTATAAGAAAAGATTATTTAATGAAACTATAACTTACAAAAAACCAAAAAAATTCTATTCATCAGCAGTCATTTACAGTAAAGAAAAATTAATATTAAACGAAGATAAATTAAAAAAATTGAATACACTTTCAAAGTTTTATGAAATATCAGAATTGCCAATATTAAATAAAAAAATTTTAAAAAATCAACCTATTTGTCTAGTGCATTCTCAATCTAAAAGTTATTTAGAAACAAAAAAAAAAAATAAAAAAAATCTCAGATAAAATTATGAATTTAGTTTACAATTAACTAAGGAGTAAATTAATGATAAAAAGAGATAAAATGACTTTCAGTATCAATAAAAACTGCGAAAAACTTATAAATAATCTAATTTCTAATAGTGAAAAATATAGAATAAAAATTGTTGATGGTCCGTTAGGTTGTAAATTTATTGATGCTGGAATAAATGCCATTGGAAGCATTGAGTCTGGAATAAAAATCTCAGAGATATGTTTAGGTGATCTTGGAAATGTGACGGTAGTTCCAAGTAATTTTTCATCAAAAATAAACTGGAGTGTAAATGTAACTTCCAGTAATCCTGTTTTAGCATGTTTAGGTTGTCAATATGCTGGTTGGAGTTTAAATCATAAAAATTTTTTTTCTCTAGGGTCTGGACCTGCAAGATCAATTGCTCAAAGAGAAGATATTTTCAAAAAAATTAAATATAAAGATTTTTTCAATAGAACTTGTTTAGTTCTTGAAGTAGACAAAGCTCCACCAAAAGAAATTATTGAAAAGGTTAGTTATGATTGTAAACTTGATCCAAAAAATCTTTTTTTTATTCTTACACCGACAACATCTATGTCCGGAAATTTACAAATTGTTTCAAGAATCCTAGAAGTCGCAATACACAAATGTCACGAATTGAATTTTCCTTTAGATAGAATAGTAGATGGAATTGGGACAACACCAATTCCTCCTGTAGCAAAAAACTTTCTTGATGGAATGGGCCGAACCAATGATTCAATTATCTATGGAGGAACAGTTTTCCTTACAATAAAGGGGGATATTGAAGACATTAAAGAATTATCAAAAAATTTGCCAAGTTTAAATTCTAGAGATTATGGAAAACCATTTAAATCAATCTTTAACGCCTACGGAGGTGACTTTTATAAAATAGACGGTTCTTTATTTAGTCCTGCTAAAGTGATAATTAATGCTCTCAAAACTGGCGAAACTTTTATTTCTGGAAAAATAAATAATAACCTTGTGGAACAATCTTTTTTTTAAAAATGAAAAATATTTGTTTAATCAGTGATCTTCATGATTGGCACTCAAAACAAATTGAATCTGCTTTAAAATTAAAAGGTTACACTGTCATTATTTGCAAATTCGCTGACATTAAAATTGAAATATTAAAATCAAAAAAATTGATACTAATTAATGAAAAGGTTATCAATATTCATGCAGTATGGGTTAGATTTATTGGGCAAGGAAGTCTTGAAGAAATCACATTCAAACTTTCTGTACTTCATTTATTTAATGATATGTCAATTTATGTTCATAATTCACCATCTGTTATTGAAAAAACTGTAGATAAATTTAGAACATCATCAATACTCAAAATTAATAAAATTAATACCCCAAGTACTTGGATATTTCTCAAAAAAAAAGAATTTCTAAAGAAGGCAAAAAAACTAATACAACAAAAATATACCTTACTTTGTAAACCACTTTTTGGATCACAAGGTAATGGTATAGTAATACTTAAAAGTTTAGACGATCTAGACAATTTTAGATCGTTAAATAGAGTATACTATCTTCAAAAATTTATTGGAAATAGTAAAAAAAAAAAATTTAGCGATGTTAGAGTTTTAGTAAGTAATAATAAGATTGTCTCTTCAATAAAAAGAACCTCTAAAGATATTATAACTAATGTTTCTAAAGGCGCAAAAATTGAAAAAATTAAAATCAACAATAATCTGTTTGAACAGTGCATAAATGTTTCTAAGCTCTTAAATTTAGGCTATGGAGGTATGGATATAAAAATTCATCAAGGTAATTTTTTTTTTTTAGAAATTAATAGTATACCCTCATGGAGGGGAGTTCAAAGTGTTGAAAAAATGAATATAGCATCAATACTTGTTGATGATTTTATTAGAATTGTTGAAAAATATAAAAAATGAAACAAAAAAAATTTTCTTCGCATAAAATAAAAAAAATTTATATTTCATGTTGCTATGATGAATTAAAAGTTAATAAACCAGGGAATTTAAGTAAATATTCCCCAATAATTGGTATGAGTTATAAGAAGTTTCTGAGAGCTGCTGAAATCTCATCTGAAGAACTTTCAAATAAAGATAATTCTATAGGAGAGGCAATTTTTAAATCATGTAAAAATTGTGTTATTCAACTTGACTCAAATTATAATTTAGGAATTTTACTTTTATGTGCCCCATTAATAAAGGTTTGTTTGGATGGTTTTTATTCATTAACTGATTTAAAAAATAAATTATTTCAAAAATTAGATTCAGTAAATACATATGACTCTGATTTGATTTTTGAGGCTATAAAATTATGTAATCCGGGTGGTCTAAATAATTATGATGGCCAGGGAAATTTATTAAGAAAGAAAAATGATAATCTAAATTTCAAAAAACTGATAGAAATTAGTTCTAGTTGGGACAGAATATCAATGGCTTACTTTAATAATTATCAAGAGATATTTAATTTAGGATTACCTTTATTTAGAAAATTGAAAAAAAAATTTTCAACTAATTATTCAATACAATGTTTATATATAAATTATTTAGCATTAGATTTAGATAGTCATATTCAAAGAAAATATGGCAAGGAAAAGGCATACTTAATACAAAAAAAAACAAAACAATTTGAAAAAATACTATTATCTAAAGAAGACAAAACCAGCAAATTAATCTTATTCAAATTCGATAATTATTTAAAGAAATATTTTATTAATCCAGGAACATGTGCTGATTTAACTGTTACAACCTTGCTAATAAATAAAATTATGGATATAGTCAATTATTCTAATTTTAAAAAATTTTAATTAGAATTTATTTTAATTTTTTAATTTCTTTTTGGAGGAAAAATGGCGAAAATAACAAAAATGCTTATCGGGGAATCTCTAGTAGGAGAAGGGAACGAAGTTGCTCATATTGATTTAATCATAGGTCCGCGTGGAACCCCCGCCGAAACCGCTTTTGCTAACAGTCTAACAAATAATAAAGACGGGTTCACTGCGTTACTTGCTGTGGTAGCACCAAATCTTATGGCTAAACCAGCAACTTGCATGTTTAACAAAGTTACTATAAAAGGTGCAAAACAGGCTGTTCAAATGTTTGGTCCTGCTCAACACGGGGTTGCCAAGGCTGTAATGGATTGTGTTGCTGAAGGTACTATTCCTGCTGATGAAGCTGATGATTTGTTTATATCAGTTGGTGTATTTATTCACTGGTTAGCTGAAGACGATAAGAAAATTCAAGAATACAACTATCAGGCAACAAAAGAATCTATTGAAAGAGCAGTTTCTGGTGAACCAAAGACAAGTGATGTCGTTGATGCAAGAGATACTGCTGAACACCCTTTTGCTGCAAAGTGAGATTCATCCAACATGAAGTCAACAGATAATATTAAAAAAAAAGAAGGTTGGTTTTCAAGGTTGTTTGGTTTCTTTAAATAATTAAAACAAATGGGGAGAGATTTCTCCTCATTTGATTTCTTTGTGTGTTAAAGTCGAAATTATCACACCTTTATAACCAATTCTTCGGATATTATTAATTTCACCAGAATATTTTATTCCTCCAGCAATGATGCATTTACTCTTGTCAATATAACCCTGAAGATTTGACAACGTTCTCCAATTAATTCCTCTTCCACCAACTTTTTTTACAAACATTAATATTATTTCATCAAAGATTTTATTAATTTTTTTATTCTTTAACCAGAAGTTTTCGTTCCCAGTAAAGTCCAAAGAAAAAACAGCATTATTTCTTTTAAAAGGAATCAAAACTTTATTATTTTTTTTTAGTGTTTCTGATCCGACAACTGGTTTCCAATTACAATGAAAAATCAAGTCATTATCAATAAATTTTCTAAAAGAAATCAATTTTATTAGATTATCAAAACCTAGATCTAGAAAAAAATTTATGTTTTGATAATATGTTATAACTCTTTTAATAATAAGCCAATTTTTCATAGAACCATTAATCGAGTCTAAATCAGCGATATATATATTTTTATAACCTAACTTTTCGATTACCATTTTCAAATAAAAATCTGGTTTAGAATAGTCTTTTTTATTTATAATTAGGGGTTTATAATTTATTCTATAACCTGCAAATGCTTTTACTATTTTACCGTTTTTTATATCAATTGCAGTTATAATGTTCATAATGTCCAAAAAATTAAAAAATATAATGATACTTGAATATCTATCAGCAAACTCCTCGGATAAATTTTTAAATAATCCGCGAATACTATTTGAAGGTATTCAAATGGTAAATAAATTATCTTTTCATTTTATTAACGATAAAGAAATTGACAATGTTTTTGTTATTCGTAACAAAAACCTTAATTTTAAAAAATATAAAAAAATCGACTATCTCTACACTACAAAAAATAATAACTGGTTAGATATTTTAAAAAAAATAAACAATCAATCGCTTGAAGTAATAATTATTTCTCCAGAGTCTGGTAAGAAATATATAAATACTTTGAAAAAATTATTATCTCTAGGTTTTAAGACTCTTAATTCAAATCTCAAAGAAGTAAAGATATTTTCTTCAAAATATAGAACCTTTCTAGATTTAAAGAAAAAAAAGATACCTTGTGTAGAAAGTTTTAATGCTAAAGAAAAAATTAAAGAAAAAAAATCCAAGTTTTTAGTTAAACCAAATTTTGGGGCTGGATCTGATCAAACATTCATAGTAGGTAATTTTATAGAACTTACAAAATTTCTTCAGAAAATTGATTTTGATTATGTAATTCAGTACTTTAAACCTAAACTTTTAGGAAGTTTTATAATGATATGCTCAAATGGAAAAAATATTTTAATTAGTTGTAATGAGCAAATAATAAATAGGAGTAACTCAAGAATTAAGCAAATAGGAATAAATTTTGGTAAATTTGAAAAATACAAGGAAGAGTTAAAAGTTTTGGCTAATAATATTTCAAGTAACTATTCTGGTCTTTTTGGTTATATTGGAGTAGACGTTGTTTTTGAAGATAATATTTGGAAAGTAATTGAAATAAACACAAGATTTACAAGTTCATATGTTGGTATTGAGCGATCCTATGGAAAAAAATTAAATAAAGAAATAGTAAAATTCTATATAAATAAAAATTTAGAGTCATTTGTGAATCCTATTTGTAAATTAAAAAGAAAACAATTATTTAAATAGTGTGATTGAAACTGCGAAATATATTGGAATTGATATAGGTGGTGCTCATTTAAAATTGACTGGACTTTGCAGAAATAAAAAAATAATTTTTTCAAATCAAATCAAATGCCCTGTTTGGAAAGGAATTAATGTTCTTGAAAATCAATTAAAATCTTTTAAAAAAATTAACCAAGATTCTATTGCGGGAATAACTATGACAGCAGAATTATGCGATAATTTTGAGAATAGAGAACAAGGTGCAAAAAAAATTAAAAAATTACTTAAAAAGTTAAATTTTAAAAAGTTTTTCCTCACAAATAAAAAGAAAAAAAGATTTCAAAGAAATCCTCAGAACTCTAAAATCATATCGATGAACTGGTTATCTACTGCAGATTTTGTTGCACAAAAAATTTCTAATTGTCTAATAATTGATTTTGGTTCAACAACAACAGATTTAATTTTAATCAAAAATAAAAAATGCTTGAATAAACACTTTGACGATTTTTCAAGATTAAACAACTATGAACTAATTTATACTGGTCTGACAAGGACACCAATAATGAGTATAAATAATTATGTAAAAATAAATGAAAAAAAAATTAATATTATTCCTGAACTTTTTTCTAATACATCAGACCTTTATAGAGTCTTAAAGAAATTACCAAAAGAAGTTGATCAATATGAAACATTAGACGGAAGAAGTAAAAGTATTATAAATAGTTACAAAAGATTATCTAGAAATTTAGGATTTGACTATCAATTCAAAGATAAAAGAACTCTTGATAAAGTTTGTAGACATTTATCCAAAATTCAACTTCAGAGTATTCTTAATGCAGTAAAAAAATTACTTTATATAAAAGATGTGAACACTAAAATACCTGTTATTCTCTGCGGTGTCGGGAAAAATGTTTTTAAAAATAAAATTGCAAAAAAATTTGAAGTAATTGATTTTTCAGAATTTCTTGAGAGTGATAACGAGTTTATTAAAACTAGTGCCTCTTATAATGCTCCTGCTACTGCATGTGCATTTTTAGTCTCGGATTTAAAATAAGAACTAATCTGCTTTATTAATTTTTGTGAAATTTTAGCGTCCCGTCTAAAGTTATTACATACAGCGCTCCTCACGCCAATAACAAATGGATCCATTTTAATTAAATCAGGAACTTGATCGAGTCTTATTTTTCCTGCAAGACCTACCTTCACACCATAATTTTTTGACCTTTGAATAAAGTTTTTTAAAAAGTCTTGAGAATAAATATCCAAAAGTCCACCCGAATTCTTATTCATAGTATCAATCATGACTATACTAAACTTTGATTTTGAATAAACTTCAAAGTTATCATTTAAGTGTTTAATTAATTCTCGATTTTCTGCAAAAAAAACTGCAACCAGTTTAGTTTTCAATTTTTTTTTATCTAATAAAAATAATGTTTTTTCAATATCTGATTTAGAATTATTGAAAAATCCAAGTTTAATATAGTCCAAACCAATAGAATCAAAAATCCCGATTTTAGTTATAATTTCGTCTACAGATTTGAAATTACCTATTGTAGCGCTCAGACAAAAACTACTATAGTATTTTACAACTTTTTCAATCTGTTCAATATTCCAAGCTCCTAATGCGCCATCATTTGGATTCTTCATGTCAATAATATCTGAATATTTAGAGATACTTTTAATTTCAGAAATTTCCTTTGCACTCACCAATAAAAGATTTTTATTCATAAAGATGAAATATTTGTCTTTATAAAATTATTAATATCATTCCACATTTTCAATTCATTTTTTCCTGAAGTTTTTTTTATTGCCATTGATAAATATTCTAATTCTTTATAAATTTTTTTTCTATCTAAAATCTTTATTCTTGAAGCTAAAATACACGCTTCAATAATTGCATTATTCGCTCTATTTATTCCTTTATATTTATTATTAATTGAAGAATGAATAATTTTACACTTAAAAGTTGGTCTTATCTTATGAGGAAGGAAATCTAAAACTTCAACTTCATCATGACACACAGAATCGGTTAAGTAATAACAATTTATTTTATTACATTTTTTTTTTTGAAATTTGATTTTTTTTAAAATACATCTTACAAAAAAATCAGCCTTATCCACATAATTCACAGATGCAATTTTACAATTTCTTAAATTATTCAATGTGGTTGAAGGAATAAAGGGAGATATTAAAATAAAATTTTCAATTTTCTTTATTCCAAAAGGAGCAAAGTTAATAATTCCAGATTTGCTGATTGATGAAACAATTGATTCAATAATCATTTTTTCTGTGTTGATTTTGATCTAGGTCTCACCATCAAATTTTCTTTATCTTTTTTATGTGCAACACCCCATTCAAGTTCATTGTCTTGTGAGTAATTCTTACCTAATTGAAAAGCAATTTGTGCCCTGGCTAATTCCACTCCCAAGTAAAAAGAATGACTAGAATCACCATCGATATTTAAAGCACTAAAAAAATCATAGGGATCAATAGATATTTTATGCATATCTGAATTAAAAATATTTATCCCTCTATCTGTTAAAATTATTCTAAAATTTTTATCTTTAACCAATAATTTTATTTCCTCAATCTCATCCTGACTCATTCTATTAGGTTTTCTATCAGATAAACAGATAAGGCTATTATCAATACCTATAGGTAATCTTTGATTTTTTTTTGCATAAAACATTAATTTCCTTGCCTTATCAACCTCCTTAATAGAATTTTTGCAATGATTACTGACTTGAACAACTAATACACTTTTTATATTTAGTTCCGAGACTAAACCCATAAGTAAAGTATTAACTCCCGAAGAATCGGCATCTGTTAGCTCTGTAAGATTTCCAATACCCATTAAAATATCAATTTCTGGAAAGTTCTTTCTTAAATCCCTGTACCTAATAATTGAATCAAGGAAACCGTAATGGATAGGGTCTAAAATTGGATCAGCAAAAAATTTAATTTTTTTCTTGATTGATTTCTTTATTACGTTTTCTAAAGACTTTAAATTTCCTGGCTTTGAGGGAATCAAAACAGGTATTGATTTTACATGATCTAAAATTTTATAGTTTTTTTCGCTTATGCTTAGTAGATAGTCAGCTCCAACTTTTCCTCCTCTTAACAATTCATTATCATTCGCTGAATCAACAGAAACTTTAAAACCGTTTTTTTTTAATTGTAAAATTGTCTCTTCTAAGTGTGAAAATTCTGTATCGGGCATACAACCTAAATCAATAACATCAGCGCCATCTTCTTTATGTTTATTCGCAATTTTCATAATTTGATTAATATCAAGCATGGTCGCATCAACAATTTCGGCGAAAATTAAGCAATTGTAATCATTTAATTCTTCTTGAGCAGCGCCCATACCAAAATAATCTGGAAGATATCTTAAATCATCTGGTCCCCTCTCCACTGGGATGTTGAAAAAACGCGATAGTTTATTAATATCACCACGAAATTTTCCTGGTACAATAATTTTATCTATTTCTTTATCCTTATTAACTCGTCGCATTATTATGTTTTCGGACATTAAAGCTGCCACACTAACACCAATCTGATTGATTTTGTAGCTAAACTCTGGTTTCATTGTTTTAAGAATTCTTCTCAATTGTCTTTCTGCCAATTTGCCCGTTACAAACATTATTTTTTCAGACATCTTTTCCTTACCTCAATTTCATCTTTCAATTCCTTAAAAGTCGTAACAACATTAGTAATATCAAATTTTTTTAGTCTCTCTACGTTTTCTAAATCAATTTTTCTTGGAAAAACATCAACCATTCCTTTGGGTGATCTTGTTTTAAGTTCTGGTGCGGTATCACAAGGAAAAAAAATACATGGGACTCTGCATTTTCCAGATTGTGCAAAAACATTTGTAGCAAGATTATCAGATATACCAAATACACATTTTGCAACTGTATTACTTGAAGTAGGCGCCATTATAACAGTGTGGTAAATTCCTCTGTAAAATTGACCAACTGGAACTGAGCTAGAAGTATTGTCTTTATAAATTTTTAATTTTCCTGAAATATCTCCTTTTTTTTTGTACATAACTAATACCTCCTCCGCTGCCTTTGAAACAAAAAGATCAACCTCATCTAGTTTGTTTATTAATTTGATACTCTCATTAAAAAAATGACCTGAACCAGTTAGAACCCAT
>MDTB01121712.1_pt1 | contig 10397 bp, 7 predicted proteins | sample 811161 | NCBI WGS metagenome assembly MDTB01 (sample SAMN05326650, study PRJNA326480) | marine metagenome | isolation source: seawater | place: Mediterranean Sea | collected 2009
CGAGTCACAATCCATAAAAAGCAACCATTTATAATTTGCTTTTTTGGCTATCATGTTTCTAATCTGTGATCGGCCAATATTAATTTTTCTTTTTAGATAAGTAACATTTTGCAATTGAGATATTGTATGATTTTTAAAACAATTTTCTGATCCATCTTCTATGCAAATAATTTCAAATTTATCAATCTTGTCGCACTTTACACATAAATTATGTGTAGTGTTTACTAATTTATATATATCCCAATTATAACAAGGTATTAATACAGAAAGAGTAATTTCATTTTTCACTAACATGATTTTTACTACATACAATTGTTCTTTGTGGGAAACGATCCATTAAATACTTATCATGAGATGCCATTAATACAGTTTTCTGAGAACTTATGTCTTGTAATAGTTGAATTATTTCTTGTGAGGTTTCTGGGTCTAAGTTCCCTGTCGGCTCATCTGCTAGAATTAATTCAGGGTTATTAATAAAGGCTCTTGCTATTGCAATTCGTTGTTGTTCTCCTCCAGATAATTGATGCGGCATTTTATGTCCTTTAGTAGTCATATTGACTAGTCCTAAAACCTCTGACATTCTTTTTTTTATCTTTTTTTCATCTTTCCAATCGGTAGCTTGCATTACAAATAACAAGTTTTTTTCAACACTTCTGTCTTGTAGAAGCTGAAAGTCTTGAAATATAATTCCAATTTTTCTTCTTAAAAATGGAATTATATTTTCTTTTAATGTGTGCAGTTTAAATCCTGCAATGCTTGCCTCTCCAGTATTTATTTGAAGGTCGCCATAGAGTGTTTTAAGCAAACTAGTTTTTCCGCTTCCTGTTTTGCCAATTAAATACACAAACTCACCTTTATTAATTTCAAAAGACACATTTTTTAGGATCAAGTGATTTTGTTGATATATATCTACTTTTTTGAGACTGATAATAACATTTAAATCATTCAATTTTTATGTATTTATAAATTATATGGTATCAAATTTAATGGAAATAATAAAATTTATGATTAGATGTTCATTTTTTTGTTAAAATTAATAATATATGTTCGTGTTTTTTTTAGAAAAATCGAACTATGTTTGTTATTGATAATGATTAAAAAATTTATATTATTTTTTTTATTTCCTCTTTGTATTCTTGCTCAGGATTATAATCGGGGTTTGCAATGTTTTTTGGCAGAAGACTATGTTTGTGCAAAAAAACAATTTTCGTTTTTACAGGACCATGGAGAGCCACATTTAGCAGAATATTCTTCATACTATATGTTTTTATCAGCTTTGTATTTGTATCATCAAGATACTGAGCATTTGTTTGATAAATTTGTATCTAAATTTCCATATAGTAATAAGTTAGATGATGCATGTTTTTTTATGGCGGAATATTTATTTGAGAAAAATAAATATAGAGAAGTTGTTGGTTTATTAAGTAACATTAATATTTATCAATTAGATGAAAATAAAAAAGAACTTGCTTTTTTTTATTTAGGATATAGTGCTTTTAAAACAGAGAATTATAATCTCGCTAAGAATGGCTTCTATGAATTGAGTGTGAATACAAAAAGTTTATATCGTGATGATGCAATTTTTTACAATTCATATATTTTATTGTTTGAAGGAGATAGTGCGGCTGCATTACAAGGATTTCAGGGGTTAGTTAAATCAAAAAAATATGCTTATGAAGTGCCGTACATTATTGCAAGTATTCTTTTTGATTTAAATAAATACAAACAACTTTCAGATTACATAGAACCCTTGTTAGATGTAGATGGCTATAGTCATTATGCTGATTTAGTTTTATTGCATGCAAAATCTTTATATCAATTAGAAAAATATGATCCAGCGATTGTGTATTTTGAAGAATATAAAAATTTGAAAGATACCTTAACAGTGCCACAACTTTATCAGATAGGCATGTCTTATTATCATAAAGGACTATATGGTTTTGCCATTAATCATTTAAATAAAATTATAGTAGATAACAATGATAATATCGCTCAGTATACTTTTTATTATTTAGGTGATAGCTATAGAAAAATAGATTCTCGAGTTGAATCTATGCATGCATTTTATTCAGCTGCTTTATTAAATGCAGATTCTGTTGTTCAACATGATGCTTTTTATCAATTTGTTATGTTATGTTATGAAAAAGTTAATTCCTTGTATGATCCATTAGAATATCTTTCAAAATTTATTCATCAATATCCCAATTCAGAGCATGTGGAAGAAGTTTATGCTTGTTTAGCTAATATTCATCTTAATACTCGAAATTACGATAATGCTATTAGTATTTTAGAACAAAGTGATTTGCAAGATTATAAGTTAAAGAATCAGTATCAGAAAATTTGTTATCATAAGGCGGTTCAATTATATAACGATGGCTTATATCGTCAAGCGATTTTATATTTCAATAAGTCCATTAATGTTAGTAATAAAAATGAATTATTATATCAAGCCTATTATTGGATGGCAGAGTCTTATTATAATTTAAATGCATTTTCAGATGCTTTATACTGGTATGCTAAATTACCCAGGGGTACTCTGTATATGCAAAGTTTATATTCACAGGGCTATTGTTTTTTAAAAATGGGGGAGTATCAAAAATCTATTCAGAAATTTAATAAACTAATAGATTACAATGTTGATTCGAGGATGGTGTACGATAGTTATATCCGACTAGGAGATAATTATTTTTCACTTATGAGCTATAAGATGTCAGTTGCTTATTATGATGAAGCTTTAAGTGTTTCTGGATTTGAGGATGACTATGCTGCCTATAAGAAAAGCACTGCATATGTTTTGTTAGGTAATTATAATAGTGCGATAAAGGCATTTAATGATTTAATAGAAAAATTCCCAGATTCTAATTATTTGGATGATGCTATATTTGATTTGGGAAATGCATATATACTAGCGGAAGATTTTAATTTAGCATCTGAATGTTTTACGAATATTATTAATAACTTTCAGAATAGTTTGTTTCATGCGCAATCTCAATTAAAATTAGGATTGGTATATTATATGCAGAACAATGACAGTCAAGCTATAGCTATATTAAAGACTGTTTCCAAATCGTCGGACAGAAATGTGTCACAAGAAGCTATAGATATCATGAAAAACATCTACAATGAATTAGGGCGGTCTAGTGAATTTGTTGATTTTATCCAAACAGTTAATCATGATTACACAAAATCAGAATTAGATTCATCTATGTATTATTCTTCTGAGTTGCAATATATGCAGGCAAACTATCATCAAGCTATTAGCTCATTTAATGCTTATCTTTCATATTACCCTAATGGTTTATTTTCTTTAGAGTCTAATTATTTTTTATATAAATCACATGAAAAATTGGGTGATTTTAAAAGTGCAATAGAGATATTAAACGAGATGATTGGTCAGAAGGAGCATAAATATACTATTGAGGGCTTAATAAGCTTAGCAACTATGAGTTATGAGCTTAAGAAATATATCTCATCAGAATCATACTTTAAGCAATTATTAGATTTAGCCTCTAAAATGGATGTTAGGAAAACCGCTATTTTAGGTTTATTAGATTCGAAATTTAAATTATATAAGTATGATGAGGTTGTTGCTACTATTGCAAGTATAGTAGAAGATGACTTGTTTTCCGGCACAGAAAAGCTAAGGATTATTTATATGAAAGCTTATGCATTATATAAGCTTAATAGGAATAAAGAAGCTTTATCTGAATTTGAGTGGCTTATCAATAATACAGAGGGCGATTTGAAAGCAGAATCATTTTATTATACAGCGTTATTATTCTATTCAAACAAACAATATGTTAAGTCACAGAATATTATTTTTCAATTAATCAATGAACTGCCTACTTATAGAGTTTGGGTTAATCAAGCATTATTCTTGTTGTCCAAGAATTATATTATTCAAGAGGATATGTTTCAGGCAAAGCATGTTCTGTTGGAATTACTTAAAAATTGTAAAGATGTAGTTTTGTTAGATGAAATTAATCAATTTATTACTTTTAATTTTCCCGATCTAGAAATAGATTCTTTAATACATGGCCAATGATTAGATTTTGTGTGTATATCGTTTGTTATCTATTTTTTATTTGTCATTCTGTAGATGCTCAAAATGAAAAATTGAGAATTGAAATCATCGATGTTTTTAAAGAATATAATCCGGAAATAAGTAATAGTATTAAAATTAGCTCTTATCCAATATTTGATGACACTTTACAAACTCGGATTCTTATAGATAGTCCTGTATTAAATAAAAATCTAGCCTTAAAAGAAGCACTTAAATTACCTCAACCTAATAAATTTAATTTAAATAATATTCCTTCTTTCTCAAAAAGACATGTCTCTTTTGACATTGGTAGTAATTCTATTTTTAACCCTAAAATTCATTATACGAATGGCATATCTGTGCAGCACAATTCAGGGTTTTTGATTGAGCATAATTCAGAACGTTATTTGATTAATCGGAATCATGATGGTTTTATGTCTAATATGTTGAGTTTATATAGTTCGCGTTTTATGAAGAATATGTTTTTAAAAACAAGTATAGATATTAATAGTAAAACTGGTTTTTATTGGGGGAATTTGAAAAATATATCTTTGGACTCAGTGGGAAAATATGATGGAAAAAATGTCACATTAAACCTTGATTTTATTCAATTCTCTAATCATTCATTGTTTCATAATCTAAATCTAGATATTAATTATTTTATTAATAATGATGGTAGAAAAGAATTTACTTTAAATTCATTATTGATGCTAGAGCTTGAGAAGGCTTTAAAAAAGTATTCATTTGATTTTGATGTGCAATTTGTGAAGACAGTATTTGATAATGCTCCTACTTTAGACTTTATCTCTAATTATAGTAATTTTTCTTTTATTCAGTCTTCTAGTGATTTTTCAGATTTTTTGTTGACCTCTAAATTATTAATTAGTGGTAGTAAAAAACTAAATTATGATATTGGTTTAAATTTTCAGTATTTTCCTAATAATGATGTCCAATATGGGGGAGTTCCCATAGTATTCCCTAAAGTAAATTTATTTAAAAAATTAGGTAACAATCATCATATTGAACTTGATATGGGTAAAAAAATAATTTATCAATCCTTCAGTGATGTCTTTAATACTATTCCTTATTTAGATCCTGATTATAGAAACTCTCTTATAAAGAAGTTCAATCTTTCATTTCTATATAATGCGAAGGTTCATAATAATATTTCGGTATATCATAATTTACATTATATAGTAGAGAGAGGTACTTTAATTCCCTTTTTATTTGATCGTGGAAATGGTACTATGTCATTAGTTGATTATTACATGAATTCATTAAGTCTATATAAAGATGATATTCAACAGGGTGTTGTTTTTTCTTCTTCTCTAAGTATTAGTGCACAAGTTTATGATTTTTTTATCGAAGGTTCTTGGCAGATTATCAACTCGAGTATTCATGCCTCTCAACAATTTGTTCCTAGATTCCAATTGAAAAGCACCTTTAAAATGGATGTGACTCATCGTATCAATATGGTTTCAAATATTTCATTTATTGGAAAAAAAGATGCGTTGCAGATTGCTCAATTAAATGAGGAGAACTATTCATATGTGCAGCTCAATTCCTATTTAGATATTAATTTATTATTAAATTATAGATTAGATTCTATAATTCTTTCTCTTGAATTCAAAAATATTTTAAATCAAAAACGAGACTTTTTTGATGGCTATTATGATAGTAATGGCTTTAAAGCATCTATAGGCTTTATGTATAAATTTTAATGCAATAACTTATTCTGTAAAATAGGTTTTAAAATGATAGATATTTAGTATATTTATTATAGAAAGATATATATCAAAATTATGGAGGAAAATAATCAAAATAAGGGTCAGTATTCTGCTGGTAGTATACAGGTTCTAGAGGGCCTAGAGGCAGTCAGAAAAAGGCCAGCAATGTATATAGGTGATATCGGTTTAAAAGGATTACATCACTTGGTTTATGAAGTTGTAGATAATTCAATTGATGAGGCTTTAGCAGGTCACTGTTCTCACATAGATTGTATTATTAACGAGAATAATTCCATTACAGTAGCTGATAATGGTAGAGGAATTCCTACAGGAATGCATGAAAAAGAAGGGCGTTCAGCCTTGGAAGTTGTAATGACGGTATTGCATGCAGGAGGTAAGTTTGATAAAGGGTCATATAAAGTTTCTGGAGGATTGCATGGAGTTGGGGTCTCTTGTGTAAATGCCCTTTCTTCTCATTTAAGAGTTGAAGTTCATCGAGATGGTAAGATTTTTGAACAAGAATATAAAATTGGAGTGCCACAATATGATGTTCGTGAAATCGGAACAACTGATAAGACAGGTACTTTTGTTACTTTTGAGCCAGATACTTCAATTTTTGAAGAAACAGTATATCATTATGATATTTTAGTTGCTCGTTTAAGAGAGTTAGCTTTCTTGAATAAGGGTATTAATTTATCAATTAAAGATAAAAGAAAGACAGGTGATGATGGTGAGTTTATTAAAGAAGAATTTTATTCGGAAAGAGGGTTAAAAGAATTTGTTGAATTTCTAGATGCCACAAGAGATTCAATATTAAGTGATGTAATTTATATAGATGGTGAGAAAGATGGGATACCAGTAGAGGTTGCAATGGTTTATAATACTTCCTACACAGAGAATGTTTTTTCTTATGTTAATAATATTAATACACATGAAGGAGGGACACATCTTTCAGGGTTTAAAAGGGGTCTTACACGGACGCTTAAAAAATATGCTGATGAGTCAGGATTACTTAAAAAAGTAAAATTTGAGATTTCTGGGGATGATTTTAGAGAAGGTCTTACGGCTATTATTTCAGTAAAAGTCATGGAGCCTCAGTTTGAGGGCCAAACTAAAACTAAATTAGGGAATAAGGAGGTTACTACAGCAGTGTCACAATCTGTTAGTGATATGCTTACTTTTTATTTAGAGGAAAATCCTGAGCAAGCAAAAAGGATTGTTCAGAAAGTAATTTTAGCTGCAACAGCAAGAAATGCCGCTTCTAAGGCTCGAGAGATGGTTCAAAGAAAAACTGTTATGTCATCTACGGGACTTCCTGGAAAATTGTCAGATTGTTCTGAAACTAATCCGGAACTTTGTGAAATATTTTTAGTAGAGGGGGATTCTGCGGGTGGTACCGCAAAACAGGGAAGAGATAGAGCGTTTCAAGCAATTTTGCCATTGAGAGGAAAAATTTTGAACGTAGAGAAGGCAATGCCTTATAGAGTCTTTGAAAATGAAGAAATAAAAAACATGTTTACTGCCTTGGGCGTTTCTGTTGGGACAGAAGATGATGATAGAGCATTAAATATAGAAAAATTAAGATATCATAAGATTGTAATTATGTGTGATGCTGATGTAGATGGGAGCCACATAGCTACTTTAATTTTAACTTTTTTCTTTAGATATATGAAAGAGCTAGTTGAAAACGGATACGTTTATATTGCAACTCCACCATTGTATTTAGTGAAAAAAGGGGCAACACAAAGATATTGCTGGGATGATCAAGAGAGAGATGATGTCATTGCTGAATTAAAAGGGGGTAAAGATGTAAGGGTTGGTATTCAGAGATATAAAGGTTTGGGAGAAATGAATGCTTCACAATTATGGGATACTACCATGCGTCCAGATTCTAGAACTTTAAGACAAGTGACAATACAAAATGCTACAGAAGCTGATAGAGTTTTTTCTATGTTAATGGGAGATGATGTGCCTCCTAGAAGAGCATTTATTGAAGAGAATGCTAAATATGCAAACATAGACGCATAGTGCAGTTGTTTTATGAAAAAAAATGTCTTTAAAGAAATTTGGCTTTTTATCTCTGCATTTGGTATTATGTTTGCTGGTTTTTCCTGGTTACAGGAATCTTTAATTATCCCTGGTGTTCAAGATTTGGGTCACTTAAAAGGATTTTTTTCGCTTATTTCCGGAATATTGTTATATATAATTTTTAGAAACAAACTATGAGGATTCTCGTTTTATGTACAGGGAATTCATGTAGAAGTCAAATGATGGAGGGGTTTTTACGAAGTTTTGATTTTGATGTTCAAAGCGCAGGGGTAAAAGCAGATAAATTAAACAAATTTGCGATTCAAGTTATGCATGAAGTCAATATTGATATATCTCAACATCGTTCTAAAATTATTAATGATATTGATTTACATTCTTTTGATTTATTAATTACAGTTTGTGACCACGCAAAAGAAACATGTCCTAAAATTTATATTCAAAAAAAAACCATCCATAAGTCTTTTATTGATCCGGCAAAATTTAATGGTGATAGTTATGAAACTATTGAAGTCTTTAGAGAGGTTAGATGTCAAATAGAAAATTTTTGTTTGGAATTGCGAAAAAAATATAAAGCTGTTAATTAATCTTATGTAATACTAGTATTATTAGCACAACACTTTTCGTCTTTGCACTGACAGTATTTTAAATTATAAATATGAAGTATGGCAAGAGTTATGCCAGTGGCATAAACAAAATTCGGATTAATATAATATAACGGGATTGCTTTATTCATGATGAGTATAAATAATATAGACCAAGATGTCCATAGTGCAATTTTTATATTTTTATTTGTCGATGTCTGAGTAGATCGAAAAATTGCAAAAAAAGAAATTATTACAAAAAGATAATCTAGTGATTGCCACCATGTTGGAGCTCCTGCACAGCATGACATTGTACATGCTTGTGTAATGAAAATAAAAGGTGTTGCAATACAGTGTAGTAAACACAGCATGCTTGAAATAGATCCAATGCTATCAGGCTTTAAAATAATTGACTTCAACATATTTTTTTATAAAATAATCTCGCAAATTTAAACAAATATTCTTGCAACTTTAAATAAGTTTAAATAAATTGCAACTATGTTGCGATTAAAGATAGAAAAAATACTAAAAAGCAGTCAATTGTCTGTTACTAAATACCGAAAAAATATTTTAAAAGTGTTTTTAAATGCAGAGAAACCACTGGATTTAAATAAAATTAAATCATTAATTAACTTTAATGATAGGGTAACTCTTTTTAGAATTCTTTCTGCTTTTGAAGAAAAGAGAATTATACATAAAATTAGATTAGAAAATGGAAGACAATTATTTGCCTTATGTGATCAAGGTTGTAACTCTGTAAGTCATAATCATGATCATATTCATTTTAAGTGTGACAGTTGTGATGATGTTTCTTGCCTTTCTGTGGATAATTTTCCAGACTTTAAGATTCCTAATTATATGATTCGAGATATTAGTATTAATGTAAATGGACTATGCTCTAATTGCTCTTAATAATATGAAGATATATATATATTATTTTCTTTTTATCCCTCTTTTTTCTTTTTCTCAAATTAGTGGTGTTGTTTATGATAATAATCAGGTGCCAATAGGTGGAGTCGATGTTTTTTTATATGATTTAAATTTATTAACTCAAACTGATAATATAGGTGTTTTTGAATTGGAACAAAATATAACTGATAATTCATTTGTGCAATTTTCGAAGTACGGATATGCCAATAAGGTTATCCAGTATAAAAAAGATAATCCTATTATAGTTGTTTTAAAAAAACTGCATGTTGAGTTAGATGAAATAGGTATTCAAGAAAAAAGTTCTGTTTTGGGAAACAATAAAACACTCAATATTGAACATAAGTCGTTAAAAGACAATCATCTTTTATCGACTTCTTTAGTTGAAAACCTTTCACAATTAACTGGTGTTAGTTTAATTGGATCAGGACTTGGTATTCAAAAAATTGTGATTAGAGGTCTTTCAGGACTAAGAGTGGTAAGTTATTTAAATGGAATGCAAATATCAAATCAGGAATGGGCTAATGATCATGGTATTGGATTTACTGAATTAGGATTAGAAAGTGTTGAGTTAATTAAAGGTGCATCATCATTGAAATATGGGGGGAGTGCAGTGGGAGGCATTGTTTATTTTAAAGATGCACCATTTAAAAAGAGCAATATTCCATCCGGTTTTATTGCTTCTAAATTTGATGACAGTCATTTTTTGTTTAGCAATAAATTTGGATTGAATTGGTCAATAAATAATTTTTACATCAATGCATATGGTCAGCACAGAATTTCTTCAGATTATCGACTACCAAATAATAAATACTTATACAATTCTAGACTTCGAAACCAGTCTTTTAAACTTTCAACAGCTCATTTAGGCAAAAAATTACACGTGATATTGAGATATCAATACCATGCAGAACAACAAGGTATCCCTGGTCATGCACATGGAGATTTAGAAAATATTGAAATTGAATCACTTACTTTAAATACTCTTGATCTGAGTACAGATTTACAAATTACTAGACCAACTCAATATGTTACTAATAATTTGTTTATAATAGAAAGTAAATATTTTTC
>MDTB01183797.1_pt1 | contig 10397 bp, 10 predicted proteins | sample 811161 | NCBI WGS metagenome assembly MDTB01 (sample SAMN05326650, study PRJNA326480) | marine metagenome | isolation source: seawater | place: Mediterranean Sea | collected 2009
CAGAACTTAAGTCAGAAGATAAATAGGGGTACTTTAAAGTACTCTGAACTAAAAGAGATTTTAGAGATTATTGGCTATAAAAACGAGTTTAAAAAACTTGAAGATTGCTAAAGTTTACGCACAAGTCCACACCCCCTATGGCGCTATATAGAGCGCCGGGCGTGGATTTGTGGAAAACTTAACATTAATAATAAAAAGAGAATGGTTAATTACATTAAAGTAAGTCGTGAACAAGTTATTAAAGAACAATTAATTTCTGCAATAAAACTATTCTTTAGAGAGTCCTCTTTAATTTCGACGCATACCTTAGCATCTGCTTCCTATGAGATACTACATGACTTATATGAAAAAAAATCAAAAGGAGGCTTTATTAACCTGTTTCCTAAGGATTCTCAAAAGGAAATTCACAGGTTAATGAAAAGGCCTCAGAATTTTTTTAAACATGCAGACCGTCCAGACAGTGGTTATATAGAATTTAATAAACAGCACACATCATTTATTTTATTATTAGCCTGTAAATTATATTGGAACAATATTGAAGATGACGTAGATGAAATATTACTATTTATGGCGTATACGATTAATAATTACTTAAGTGAGACTCTTTGTGATAAAGACAGTTTGATTCATCCTAAATATAAAAAGATAATAATCGACGTGAAAAAGAATTTTAATATTACGGAAATTACAAAAGAAACAATACAAAGTTGCTTGGAAGAGGTAGAAAAAAGGTAGAAAATCAAAAATAAAGTGGTGCGCCCGGAGGGATTCGAACCCCCGACCTGCGGATTCGAAGTCCGACGCTCTATCCAGCTGAGCTACAGGCGCATTTTAATTTAAAAACGTAAAGCACATAATAAACCTTCATCATAAGTATGTCAAAAAAGATAAAAATAATAAATTAAAAGTAAAAAAAGTTTTAATTAAGAAATAAATGTTTTCATGCAAGTTAGTATTTATTTAAAACGATAATTAAAAAAACAAAGGATTTAAACATTACAATATCAACAGCTACAACAATACCTATATCAATACCTTGCAGAATAAATGCACCGGATCAAAGTGAGTCTCGCAAAAAAAATTGTCGTGACGTCCTAAATCAAGTAAAAATAACTGTAAAGGAAAGTTCCGAAAACAAAGATACCGTACCATTTTGCTTAGGAGTCCTAACTTTTGCAGCTAAAATTACAACAACGTGTCAGTTTGCCAATCCCACCATAGGGGGCATCCTATTTGGATCAAATGTAGCTTTATTTGTTTGTACATTATTTAATGCAAATAATTTCGAAGAAGATTCATGTCAAATGAACCTATTACTACCATCTTTATTTATATGTTTTCTTCCTGAAATTACAGTAAAAGAAATCTCAAAACTCATAATAGATACTAGAATTGAATGTACAACATATTCTTCAAGAGCCATTCCAATATACCCTTTAGCTCATATATCAGATATTACAATGGCTCAGCTAGTAACCGAAGTACCCATCCAACAAGCGCCCATAAGTGAAGAAATAATTAGAAATTAATTAAAAATTAAAATTGCAAAAAAACTATCAGTCTGTAGTTACAACCCCGGCAGACATCAAAATTTTCACAGCATCGTCCATATCCATATCCAATTCAACAACCTCTGATTTATCCAAATAAATAAAAAAACCAGATGTGGGATTCGGCGTAGTCGGTATAAAAACAGAAACCTTATTTTCTGATAAATCAACTCCAGCTAAACTTTTTAGACCTTTAACATCAGAACACGTCAAAAAAGCAAGAACAGATAACCCCTTGCGAGGATACTCAACCATTACAGGCCTAAAATCTTGTTTACCCTGAAGCGAAAACGCATTAACAATTTGCTTTGATGATTTATATATGTTACCAATTAAAGGCATCTTATTGATAAACAAATCAAACCATTTAAGAACAAATCGACCTACAACATTACTGGTTATCATCCCAACAAGAAAAATAAACAACAAGGACAATAAAAAACTAAAATAAGGAGCAACATCTAATTTCAAAACATCATTAATGGGGAAATTTAAAATATTAACAATTGAAACAACAATAAAAACAGTAGCAAAAATTGGTATCAGAACCAATAAACCATAAAAAAAATAACCTCTCAATTTTTTAAACATACGTACCTCTTTTTTATGGAATATTAAAAGAGAAATCACTATTTTTAAAGTTGACTTTTTTGTAAGTTATTGATAGGCTTTTGCTTTTAAATATTTAAAAAGAACGAGGCTAAAAAATGAACACAATAACAGAAAAAAAATTTAATAGAACATACGGATTAGATGAAGTAGCCTTAGTTCCATCTGATATAACTTTAGATTACGACTTAGTTGATATCTCAACAACAATAGCTGGAATCAAAATGGAATTACCTGTATTTGCTTCAGCAATGGATTCTGTAGTAAGTCCAGAAACAGCGTCCGTAATTGGCAAACATGGTGGTGTAGGTGTACTTAATTTAGAAGGTGTTCAAACAAGATATGAAGATCCAAGTGATATATTAAAACAAATTTCTAGTGTTAGTAAAAAAGAATATGTTTCTTTAATGCAAGAAATTTATCAACGTCACGACGTTAAACATGAGTTAGTCAAAAAAAGAATTAAAGAAATCAAATCTCATAACATCCCCGTATTTGTATCTTGCACGCCGCAAAGAGCAAACGAAATAGGCCCAATAGCTGCCGAAGCAGGCGCTGACGTAATTGTGATCCAATCAACAGTGGTTTCTAACAAATACAAAGCAAAAGACCCATCAAAAACATTAGACTTAAAAGAATTTTGCAAAAAAATGACAATCCCAGTCATGATAGGAAACACGACAACGTTCGAAGTTTCATTAGATTTAATGAAAACAGGGATCCAGGGTCTGTTTGTTGGAATCGGCCCAGGAGCAGCGTGTACAACTAGAGGTGTTCTAGGTATCGGAGTTCCAATGGCATCAGCAATTGCTCAAGTAGCCAATGCAAGAGACCAATATAATGCTGAATCAGGAAATTACATTCCAATCATCGCAGATGGTGGTATTGTTAATTCCGGTGACATTTGTAAAGCGTTAGCTTGTGGTGCAGATGCGGTAATGATAGGTTCTCCATTTGCAAAAGCTGAAGAGGCTCCAGGAAATGGTTTTCACTGGGGAATGGCAACGCCAAATAGCGTTCTACCAAGAGGAGCAAGAATTAATGTAGGTTGCACAGGTACACTAGAACAAATATTAATTGGGCCTTCAAATACAGATGATGGATCTCAGAATCTCACAGGCGCAATTAAAACATGCTTTGCTACATTAGGTGCTCAAAACATAAAATCTATGCACGAAGATATTGAAGTAATCTTAGCCCCATCTTTGTTAACAGAAGGAAAGCTTTATCAAAAAGCGCAAGATCTAGGAATGTTTAAACAATAATGATTGCAATATTAGATTTCGGATCACAATATAGTAAAATAATTGCCCGTAAAATCAGAGAAATCAATGTTTATTGCGAAGTTGTTCCACATACAATTTCTTTAAAAGAAATCAAAGAGAAAAAATTTAAAGGCATTATATTGTCTGGTGGACCTCACTCAGTATTTAATCCAGAATCACCAAAGTGCGACAAGGAAATAATCAATAGCAACATGCCCTTATTAGGGATTTGCTATGGTATGCAATTAATCGCTCAAGAACTTAACGGAGAGGTTAATGCTGGAAAATCTCAAGAATACGGATCAGCTAACTTATTTATCGACAATAATTTTGACCTCTTTGAAGGGCTATGGTTAGAAATGGCTATTTGGATGAGTCATGGAGACAGTGTTATTAGAATGCCAGAAGGGTTTCAACGAATTGGACATACAGAAAGTTGCTCAATAGCAGCAATGGCAAACCCAGAAAAAAAGATTTACGGAGTTCAATTCCACCCAGAAGTAACTCATACTCCAAAAGGAAAAGAAATTATTTTTAATTTTGTAGCAAAAATTTGTAGATGTGCTCCAAATTGGACATCAAAATCATTTATTAAAAGTGCAATCGATGATATTCAAAAAACAGTAAAGCATGACAAAGTTTTATGTGCACTATCAGGTGGAGTTGATTCAACTGTAGTTGCTGCATTAATGAAAAAAGCAATTGGAAATAGATTAACTTGCATGTTTATAGATATCGGTTTCATGCGCTTTGATGAAGGCAAAAACATAAAAGAAATCTTTTCTAAAAAATTTAATATAAACTTAGTGTACATTGATGCCAAAGACCGTTTTTTCAACAAAATAGAAGGTGTTACAGACCCAGAAGAAAAAAGAAAAAAAATTGGGGAAGAATTTATTAGAGTTTTCGAAGAAGAATCAAAGAAATTACAAGGTGACCATAAATTTTTAGCCCAAGGCACATTATATCCAGATGTTATTGAATCAGCTATCGGAGATGTATCCAAAACAGCTGTTACTATAAAATCACACCATAATGTGGGTGGTTTACCTGAAAATATTGATTTCACGATAATAGAGCCTTTAAGAATGTTATTTAAAGATGAAGTAAGAAAAGTAGGATCAGAGTTAGGCTTACCAGACGAAATTATTAATAGACAACCCTTTCCAGGCCCAGGTCTTGCAATCAGAATTTTGGGAGAAGTTACAAGAGAATCTGTACAAACGGTACAAAAAGCTGATGCAATTCTAATGGAAGAAATCAAAAAAGCAAATTTATATAAAAAACTTTGGCAATCATTTATTGTTCTTTTACCAATAAAGACAGTTGGTGTTCAAGGTGATAAGCGTACTTATTCTCAAGTAGCTGCAATACGTGCCGTAAAATCAGAAGACGCAATGACTGCAAATTGGGCTCACCTACCTTATGAGTTATTAGAAAAAGTCTCCTCGCGTATAATTAACGAAGTCCCACAAATCAATCGAGTTGTATACGATATCTCATCAAAGCCTCCATCAACTATAGAATGGGAATAAAGCAACTATATAACAATTATAACTATCGATTATTTATAGAAAGTTTATAGTTTATAAAAGTCTTATAAAAGATTAAACTATAATTTCAGTAATCTAAAACACATGCTTTAATATAAATATATGAAAAACCCAATTGAAAAGTTTAATAAAAATTACACTGAAGTTATAAAAATATTAGATATAAACTTTAGCGACATGAAAGTAGGACAAAAGATGTTAATATCAAGTCCTAAATCAATTGCAAATTATATAAATAATATTCCATTTGGAGAAAAACGAAGCATCAAGCAAATGCGCTTAGATCTTGCCCAAAAAGCAAATGCAGATAATACTTGTCCCCTAACAACAGGAATTTTCTTAAGAATTGCAATAGAAGCCAGTCTAGCAGATTTATATATTAATAATAAACCGAAATTACCATTTTGGCGTGTTATATCTGTAAAAGATAACATTTCAAAGAAACTATCTATATCTCAAACAGAGCTTCTATATTTGCTTAATTTAGAAAGCTAATTAACAAAACCTAAAATCGTATTGTTAAACCCATTATCGGAGTTGCACTAGGTAAGATATTTACTTCATTCACATCATCTAATAACACTTCTAACAACTTTAATGTAAGTCCTAAGTCGATACTTGTGCTTAGTGGATACATCCACCTTTTAGATACTTGAAAAGAATGTAAATAAAACTCACTATCATGACCACCTTCAATCACCTGGCCACCGTGATTATCAAATAATAAGAACATATCACATCGATCAATAATTGGCATTGGTGCATTAACACCAATTTTTAAATCAACGTCAACTTCTTTTGATACAGAAGCCGGCACAACAGAACTAAAACCTAACAACAAATCATACTTATCATTTAAGGAAAAATAAAATGTCCCTGCTGGATTAGATGAACCTGTTAATGGAAGCACTGTATCAATTTCTAAAGCAGCTAGATGTGCTGAAAAACAAAAAAGAAAGCAAGTTAACGCGAATTTTTTAATCATTAATATCTCCAAATTTTAGATTATAAGTTTTATCATATACCAATAAAACAAAATTAAAAAATTAAATTTGGGTGTTTGACTGATATAGAAGAATTTTGTTAAGTTTATCTATATGAAACAACTATCACCCGAAAAAAGAAAAGAGTTATTAAAAAAACTACTTATTAATGGTAGTACTAAACAATATCTATTATTTTTTAAAAAATATCATGAAGCAGATATTGCAGATACATTAGAAGAATTGCCTATTCAAGACCGCTTACAATTTTTTACAAAAGTTGATCCTGAATTTTCAGCAGAAGTTTTAGAAGAAATGGATATCGACCAACAAATTGAAATTATATCAAAATTCAAAGTTAATTTAGCTGCTAAAGTAATCGAAGAAATGGAACCAGACGACGCAGTTGACCTGTTGGAAGAACTGCAAGAAACAAATGAAAACAAAGCTGAAGAAATTATTAAAGCACTTCCAAAAAAAGAACAAAATGACATCAGAACGTTATTAACTTATGAAGAAGACTCTGCCGGTGCAATAATGACCTCTTCTTATTTAGCTATTCCTGAGAACCTGACCATCAAAGAGGCTTTAGCTACAATCAAACAACAAAATTTAGCAGAAAACGAAAGCTCTTTTTATATTTTTATTACAACAAAATCTAACAAACTAATTGGCTATACCACCCTATCGACTATCATTACTGCAAAATCAACTGATAAAATTAAAGACTTTCGAAATGACTATCCCATCACAGTTAATATTCATGATGACCAAGAAGAAGTTGCTAAAACGTTCCAAAAGTATCACATGTCTGTACTTCCTGTAATTGATGAAAAGGATACATTGATGGGCATCATTACGATTGATGATATTGTAGATGTCGTCGTCGAAGAAGCAAATGAAGATATTTTAAAATTAACAGGTACATCAACAGATGATGAAAAAAAGCTATTTTCGGGTAAAATACTTAATAATATTGCATATAGGTTACCATGGCTCATTATTACAATCTTAGGCGGTATTATTGCGTCATTTATCATTACAATATATTCAAATATGCATAACAACACTATATTTCCTTTAGCATTATCATTAAGCTTTATCCCACTATTAATGGGTCTTGGTGGAAATGTTGGTAATCAATCCTCTGCAATTATCGTTAGACGACTTGCTACTGATACACATAGAAGAAATAGTTTATACATCGTATTTAAAGAGCTTTTAATCGGATCAGGTTTAGGCATAACACTTTCATTAACATTATTATTATTTAATTTATTTATCACAAATCAAGATATTATATTTTCTATGATTGTATCATTTTCTCTATTTTGCAATATCATCGTTGCAACGTTTATTGGATCTGCACTACCCTTATTTTTTAATAAAATAAAAATTGATCCTGCAATTGCGTCTGCACCTTTTATTTCAACAAGTTTAGATATTATTGGGCAAATCATTTATTTTACAATTACACTATCAATCATAAGTATTTTTTACTCATGACCACAAAAAAAATTAAAGGCTTAATTTTATCAAGTAAGAACTTTTTTGAATCAGATAAACTGATAGACTGCTTTACTGAGAACGAAGGCAAACTTCAATGCTTGATTAAATCAGCTCAAAAAATCAGTTCAAATTATGGTGGAAAGTGTGATCCTTTAACCGTAATAGAAGGCGTTATATATGTAGGCAAATCATTCAATATATTATCTCAAATCTCACTAGTACAATCGTTTGAAAACCTTCGAAAAAATTTTAACACATTACAAACCGCTCTTTTTTATCTAAAAGTAATCAAAACAAGTACGGAATATACTCAAAAAAATAAAAATTTATATACTTTGCTACTTCATCATTTGGCGCAATTAAATGAGTCTAAATATGAAATAACTACCTGCAAAAATCAATTTTATACAGATTACTTAGCTGCAGAAGGCTTACTAGAATCAAAAAATACCGTAATTACAGAAGACACATTTATAAGAATATTAAGCGACTACACCAATAAAATTATTACAAGCCCATTATACATAAAAGCCATGTGAAATCACTTGACTAATAATTTTATCCTTAGTTAAATAAGGTTATAAGTTTTATCCAAATAAATAGAAATGATGATGACGACTATAACAACTTTTTTAAATCCTATTTTTACGATGTTTTTACTATGTATATTGGGATTAATCCTCTCTTATTTTTCAATAAAATCATTTTTGTCACTCAAAACAGAAAAAAACAATACCGATCAAAACACTAAGTTAATTTTAGACAGTATCAGGCAGTTTGCTTATAGATCCATATCCGCTATCATTCAAATAATCATCTACACGTCTATAACGCTTCTTATTCTAACTAAAATTTTTTCAAAGCTATTTATTTGGATGCAAATCTGTTCTTTTTTCATTGGCGGCTTAGTTATCATATTAATTCTTTATGTTATCATCGAAACAACGCCAAAAATTATTCCCATTACTGTAGAAAAATCAAAAAGTACACTTACACCTTCTCTACACTTTCAATTTAATACATCCGCCATTTTAAGTTTGTTTATTTTATCGTTATTATTACTTGGGCTAATCATTTGTTATTACCTATTTGGTCAAACAGCTATTATTGGATATACATTAGGTATTTTACTTGCTAGCTTTTTTCTTAGAATCGGTGGAGGCCTATATAAAACTGGTGCTGACATTGGATCAAATTTATCAAAAACAAAAGTAAATATTAGCAAAGAACTAGATGCAAAAAACCCAGGCACATTATTAGACTTTACAGGTGACTTCATTGGTAAATTAATCGGTTTTAATGCAGATATTTTAGGGTCTTTTCTAATTAGCCTGATTGCATGTATCTTTTTTTCAGAAGCACTACTAAATTCAAATATTATTAATACAATCATTTATAAAAAACTAATTAATTTACCTTTTCTAATTATTATTGCAAGTTTTATTGGAAACATTATTGCCTTTATTTGGTGTAAAAGAAGAATCAACAACAGAAAAATTGATAATATTTTATTTGAGGGTTTATATATAAATATTTTTTTCTGTGCGATAGCCACCTATATAGTTATCAACCAATTAAATTTAACCATTAACATTCAGTCTATATGGATAGGTAACCATACTTTTCTACCATTCCTTGCCTATTTAATAGGTTTAATTGGTGCAATTCTCATTTCTTACACATCAGAAGTTCTTACATCACATCGTTATTCAACATCAAGGCATCTTGCCTCTTTGGCTGAATACGGCAATACAATAACATCTATTGTTTCTTTATCACTTGGACTAAGAAGCAATGGCTTTTATTTAATTTATCTATGTCTCATTACAATCACAGCTTATTTTTGCGCAGGTTTCTATGGAGTTGCTTTAGCCTCTTTAGGTATGCTATCCAATACCATTTCAATCATTACCATCAATAACTTCAATTCTATAGCAAGCTCTACGCATCAAATTGCTAAATTATCCAAAGAAAATGAAACAACACAAAGAAATACACAAAAATTATATGAAATAGGTCAAACAACCTTAGCAATTGGATCAGGGTTTTCAACAGGAACGGCACTCATAAGTTGTACGGGAATATTTTTTAGCATCACATTGATTTCGCAAGTGAATCTCTTGAAACTTTTTACAATTACGCCAACATGGTTAATTGGTCTTATATTAGGCGTATCCATTCCTATTATTACCTGTGGCTTTTTATTAAAAAGCCTAAGAAAAGTGTCTATTGGCATTATAAACGAAATTCAAAGACAGTTTAACCAAATCCCATTCTTAAAAGATGGTAAAGCGCATCCAGATATGATTAAAGCCTCTCAAAAAAGTTCTATAATAAGTATGAATGGCTTAGTTATTCCCGGTATTTTGCTAACTGCAGTTCCAATCATTTTAGGTTTTACTATAGGTATAAACACGCTAGTTTCATATACATTAGGAACAATTTTAGTTGGCTTAATTTTAGGTTTTGCATGGGGTAATATTGGAGAAATATCCAAAAATGCCAAATATTATATTAAAAAAGGACATTTCGGAGGCCAACAAACAAAAGCCTATGAAAATATTCAATCAACTGATCGAATTGGTGATGTATACAAAGATTTACTCAGTCCAAGTATCAACATTATTATGAAATCAGTTATCATTTTAACAGCATTGATCATGCTGTTTTTAAAATAAATTCAAAATCAATTATAATTGAGATAAGGAGCTTAACATGAGAAAAATATTAATTGCAGGAAACTGGAAAATGAATACAACAAAGGTAGAGGCGATTGAACTAAGCAAACAGCTTACGACTAAATTAGATCCATCATCACCTATTGAAATGACGGTTATACCTCCATATACACATTTAGACGCCGTCTTAACTGAAATAAAAAATAGTCCTATTTCACTTGGTGCACAAAATGTACACGCTAAAGAAAAA
>MDTB01222669.1_pt1 | contig 10397 bp, 10 predicted proteins | sample 811161 | NCBI WGS metagenome assembly MDTB01 (sample SAMN05326650, study PRJNA326480) | marine metagenome | isolation source: seawater | place: Mediterranean Sea | collected 2009
AAAGTTTATAAACTAAGTTAAAACTATTAATAAGTATTTTCATTGAAATCTAATTTATATCTAACATTTAAAGGAGTCTTTAATGAACTCTAACATTGAAAAAATTTGGGCACGCCAAATTTTAGATTCACGAGGTAACCCAACAGTTGAAGTCGATTTACATCTTAGATCTGGAATTATGGGAAGGGCAGCCGTCCCTTCGGGAGCATCCACGGGTAAATATGAAGCTATTGAACTACGTGATGGGGAAAAAAGTCAATATTTGGGTAAAGGAGTTTTAAATGCAGTTAGAAATATTAATACTCTAATTTCAAAGGCTCTTATAGGACAGAATGTGTTAGAACAGGAAAAAATTGATCAGGATTTAATTAATCTTGATGGAACAGAAAATAAATCTGTTTTGGGGGCAAATAGTATTTTGGGTGTATCTATGGCCGCTGCTCACGCTGCATCAAAGTTTAATAATATACCATTATATAAATATCTTGGAGATGAAGATTCTAGTTTGATGCCAATGCCAATGATGAATATAATAAATGGTGGAAGCCATGCAGATAATTCAGTTGATATTCAAGAATTTATGATAATGCCCTTTGGGGCAGAAAGTTTTTCAGACGCATTACAAATGGGTACTGAAGTATTTCACCACCTAAAAAATGTTTTAAAGAAGAAAGGACTCGCTACTTCAGTAGGAGATGAAGGTGGTTTTGCACCAAATCTTAAATCGAATGAAGAAGCTTTGGAAGTTATAGAAGAAGCAGTAAATCAAGCTGGGTTACAATCGGGAAAAGATATTTTCTTTGCTCTTGATGTTGCCGCGAGTGAACTCTTTAAGGATGGAAAATATAACCTTTCCTCAGAAAGTAAATCTTTAAGTTCAAAAGAAATGGTTAATTATCTTGAATCTTTAGTGAATAATTATCCGATTATATCTATTGAAGATGGTTTAGATGAAAGCGATTGGGATGGATGGAGCCTTCTAACTGAAAAACTTGGCACCAATGTACAAATAGTTGGGGATGACTTGACAGTCACAAACATAAGTCGTTTAAAAAGAGCAATTAAAGAAAAAAGCATGAACTCGATACTAATCAAGCTTAATCAGATAGGAACTGTATCCGAAACACTTCAAACCATTAAAATGGCTAAAAAATCCGGTTTTGGAGCGATCATATCTCATAGATCTGGTGAAACTGAAGATACTACTATTGCAGACCTCTCTGTTGCTATGGGAATGGGGCAAATTAAAACAGGATCTGCATCAAGAACTGATCGTGTTTGCAAGTATAATCAATTATTAAGAATCGAAGAAGAAATTGGAGAGAAGGCAAAATTACCAGGACTAGACATCCTAAATATAAATAGATAAATCGTAATGAAAATAAAGAGAAAATCACAACAAAATAATCAGCTTCAAAAAAAACTTATTCAAGGACTTTTATTTCTAATTAGTTTTGGATTAGTTATAATTTTTATTTTTGGAGATCACGGTCTCTTACAATTATATAAATTAGATAAAGAAAAGAGAAATATAAAAAATTATATTTCTACTTTACGTGAATTGCGAGAAGATAGATTTACTGAAAAAAATAAATTAGAAAATGATAAAGAATATCTTGAAAAATTAGCTCGAGAAAAATACTTAATGTCTAAACCTGGAGAAAGAGTATTTAAAATTTTACCAAAAAATGAGTAGTTAAATTAAATACTCTAACTACTACTACACTTAGTTTGTTATAAAAGCATCTAAATAAATCTCTACACGCCGATTTTCAGCACGAGCTTCAAGTTTTTCACTGTAGCTTAACGTTGGTTCAATATCAACAACAGGTCTAAACTCACCGTAACCCATAGCTGAAAAGTATTTTTCGGGCATTAATGCATTTTTGTTCATTATTTTGACTAAATTTAGTGACCTTGCCGAAGACAATTCCCAATTACTTGGATATATAGAGCTTTGGGGTAATTTTGCATCATCCGTATGCCCTTCGCACCTCACTTCTACATTTAAGTTTAAACCTCTTTTATCAATTGTTGCTAAGAGAGATTCATATTCTTTCTTATTTTGTATATTTATTAAATCAGACTTATTCAAAATTTTTCCCATTTTATCAATAACCGGATAATATTTTGTATCTATTTCTGAAGATGCGGATTTGAATAAATTGCCTTTTAAAGTTATCTTGATTCCTTTTGTTTCTCTCTCAACAATAATTTCTTCAGACTTCAAATCCTTAATCATTTCTTGATAAGTTTGATCTAGTAATTTATCGATTATGACATTTATACTTTTTTCGGCATCATTTAACATTACTAACAGTAATACAAAAAAAGTCAAGAGTAATGTAACAACATCTGCAAATGTTAATGCCCAAGCAGTAGCTTTTGCTTGCCTTTCATCAATGCTTATTCCTTTTCTTTTATAGCTCACAAAATCTTTAAAGAATTGTTTAAGAATCGCTATATCTAAATTGAGATGGTATAAAAGTCATTAATTTTTCTTTAATTAAGATGGGATGTTCTCTTGAATGAATGCTTATTATCCCTTCAACTACAATGCTTTTTAACATCATTTCATTCTCTGAAAGTCTTTTGAGCTTTCCGCCAATTGGTAGAAATATCATATTTGCAAAAAAAACACCATAAAAAGTAGTTATCAATGCTAGTCCCATTCCTGCCAAAAGCTCGGCAAACCTTTCTGCAACATCATAAGAAACATCCATACCATCATTCCCGCTAGAAAAATTATTCATCATCACAATTAGACCAAGTACGGTTCCCAGCATACCAAAAGCTGGAGCATATGAAGCCATATATAAAAATAATTCTTGCCCCGCAATGTGTCTGCTAGAAATATTATTTAGCTCTAAATTAAGAAATGTCCTTAGGCGCGAAGATTCTCTTTCATTTATAGCTAACTCAATACCATTCTTAAAAAAGCCGTCTCTCATTTTGGGTAGATCAGCTTCAAGAGATAATAAGCCATCTTTTTTTGCTTTTTGAGCTTTTTGAACAATCTCTTCAATTACTGCATTATAATCATCATTATCTGCTCTAAAGACATTTTGTACAATTTTTGGAAGATTTTTTAATGCTCTTAGAGGTAGGTTTACCATTGTTGCAGCAAAAGTACCTCCCAGTACAATTAAAATTGAATTAATATTAAAAAACCAATATAAACTTCCACCACTTTGTATTATACCAATAAAGATGATTGCAACACCTGCAAAAAGTCCAAGAAAAGTTCCAAAATCTGTGCTTTTTTTAGTCATCCCCATTACTTGATTTAATCCTTTTTTTTGTTTTTAGAGAGTGATTGACTACCTTTATAAAGCCGATCTTGCTCATTTTTTGACAAACTATTAAATCCTCTCCTATTTATCTTGTCAAGAATAGAATCAACGTCCCGTTTTATATCATCTTCTTTAACTTTAATCTGATTTCCCTTTTTAATTTTATATTCAATAGTCTTTTTCCTTATCGAAAATAAAAAACTTCTTAATTGGATTGGTTTTTTTAAAGCAATGTAACCAATTATCATTCCAGAAATATGAGTAATATGACTAATCTGTGAAATATTATTAAATGACGAAAAAAATGCAATTAGCCCTATACCAAGAACGAACCAGCGTGATTTTATTGGAACAATTCCATAGAGATAAATTGTCCTGTTGGGATATGTAAAACCATAGGCAAGTAAAATGCCATAAACAGCGCCACTTGCCCCCACAATAGGAATCATTGAATTTATACCAAAAATCATAGAAACGATACCTGATCCAATTCCTGTAGTAAAATAGAATTTATAAAATCTATTTTTCCCCCATACTCGTTCAAGCTCACTTCCGAACATCCATAAAACAAACATGTTTATTAAGACATGCCATATACCCCCATGTAAAAAGAGATAGGTAAAAGGTTGCCAAATCATAAAGTTTGACCAAACTAATTTTGGCACTAAACCAAATAATGGGAAAAAAAGATTTTCAGCTTGTGATATTGTTTGGAGGATAAATATACCAAAGTTTATTGATACTAATACTTTAATCGCATCAGGAAAAATTGATGGTCTAGTTGAAAAATTACCGGGGTTTGATTGAAATTGATATCTCATTTAATACTGTAATATACATAATCGTAAAATATAGAAATAGCCTATGTAGATAATATTTTTTTCGTAGTAGACATTGATTTGATTTTTTCCATCCCCTCGCAGTGATAACATAATAAGGTCCATAAGTAATCACTAATAATATGTCTATCTTTAGGTGTTATAGGATCTTTTGGTAATTGGGTAATATTACCTGCTAGTAATGTTGCTAATATTGAACCACTATTAGGCCCTTCATTTGGGTTAGAAATCGATAAACCCGGCAATCTTAACTTCTCTAAATTAGGCTGAAAACCAAGATTTGTTAACAGAGCACACTCGTAGAACCAAAATAATAAATTGGGATTTGTATTATCATTATTGAAAAGTCTTAACACATCTTTTAAGTTATTAAACAATACTGGAAATGGTTCATCCAAGGACAGGGCTCTTTCTGTCATATCTAAAATTGTCATAGATAAGGTTACTGATCTTAAGTCTTTTACAATGTTTGACCAAAATTCTCTGAAATTAACTTTTGAAACTGTTTGAAGATCATTTTTTGATTTATGATTATAGATAATATCAATATAACTTAATGGTTGAAAATGAGAAAACTTCGATGATTTTTTACTTCTAGCCCCCCTAATTATAAAACTTACTTTACCATTTTTTTTTGTAAAACACCTAGAAATAATTGATGTTTCTCCATAAGGAAAAGACTTTAAAACAATAGCAGGTGTATGGACCGTCATTATAAATAAAGTTAATACGCTTTTGCAAAAATAACTTCATGCTTAGCAATAGTACCTGTATATATGCATTTTAATCCCTCTGATTTTTCATCTAACGGAATACACCTTATTGTAGCTTTTGTTTCTTCTTTAATTTTTTTCTCAGTTTTCTGTTGCCCATCCCAACCACATCTAACAAACCCTCCATCTTTTATAATCTTTTTAAATGCGTCAAAATCATTAATATAGTGAGTGTTTTCATTCATAAATTGTTTTGCTTGAGAGAATAATTTTTTTTGAATATCCTTTAATAAATTTGGGATATTATCCAACGCATCTATTTTTGATAAAAATTCTTTTTCACCAGTATCCCTTCTTGCAATAACAATATTACTTTTTTCTACATCTCTTAACCCAACTTCAATCCTCAGTGGCACACCTTTCATCTCCCATTTATTAAATTTAAAACCTGGAGTATTATCTGTCCAATCCTCGTGAATTCTAACCTTTTGTTTTTTTAAGTTTACAATGATGTCCTGAATATAGGTTTTGATTATTTTTTCTTGCTCTTGGCTTTTAAAAATTGGTACAATGACTACCTGAATTGGGGCGATCATAGGGGGTAGTCTTAATCCTTTATCATCACCATGAGTTAAAATAATTGCACCTACGAGCCTCGTACTTACCCCCCAGCTTGTTGCCCAAACTAATTCTTCACGATTATCTTTTGTCTGAAATTTCACATCAAAAGCTTTTGCAAAATTTTGACCTAAATCATGTGACGTCCCTGCTTGTAAAGCTTTTTTATCACCCATCATTGCCTCAATACAATAAGTCTTTTCCGCACCTGCAAATTTTTCTGCCTCTGTTTTAATGCCCGTAATAACTGGCATAGCAAGATAATCTTCTGCTAATTTTTTATATAAAAATAAAATGTCTAATGTTTCTTTTTCAGCCTCTTTTTTGGTTTCATGAGCAGTATGACCTTCTTGCCATAAAAACTCTGAAGTTCTTAGAAATAGCCTTGTACGCATTTCCCATCTAACAACATTCGCCCATTGATTTATTAGTATAGGTAGATCTCTATAAGATTGAATCCATTTCTTATACATAGACCAAATAACAGTTTCTGATGTAGGTCTAACTATTAACTCTTCTTCAAGCTTCGAATCAGGGTCAATAATTACTCCTTTCCCTTCATCCGACTTTAATCTGGTATGAGTAACAATGGCACATTCTTTTGCAAAACCCTCTATATGTTCTGCCTCACGAGCCAAAAAAGACTTCGGTATAAATAAAGGGAAATATGCATTTACATGCCCCGTTTCTTTAATCATTTTATCAAATGATTCTTTGATGTTTTCCCAAAGTTGAAAACCGTAGGGTTTAATAACCATTGTGCCCTTAACCGGACCATAATCAGCTAAATCTGCGTTATTTACTACTTGAGTATACCAATTAGAAAAACCGTTTTCCCGCTTAGGCAAGCCTTTACTCATAATTATAAATTCCTCTTCTAATTTATAATTAAAATTACTGGTCTTATGTAATTACACCAAGCCAGATTTATTTAGAAAGTTAAACACTTAACATATTAGTTTATGAAATGGATAAACTATATAAAACAGTACTTATTAGTATTTTATTTCTGATAATTAGTTGTGAGAGAACCTCAATGAAACTTTATGTTAATTGTAATGTTTATGGTAAGCCAGATATAAAATCAATTTTATGTAATAATGGTAAGATTCTTCAACTTTTACCAAGTACAAATGTTAATTCAGGGGAAAAAATAGATTTAAAAGGTGGATGGGTCTACCCTGGTTTCATAGACTCCCATATCCATTTAACTGGCTTAGGATTTTCACTTGAGTCAATTGACTTAGTTGGAACGAGATCAAAAAGTGATGTTTTAGATATAATAAGAAATAATATAAAAAAATTTCCTAAAGGCTCTTGGATAGTTGGTAGAGGGTGGGATCAAAATGATTGGGAAGAATCCTCTTATCCAACAGCAAAAGAATTAGATCAACTTTCAAATGAACATCCAATGGTTTTTAGAAGAATTGATGGACATGCAATATGGACAAATACTTTAAGCATGGAAATTTCTAATATAAATTCTAAAACTAAAAATATTGAAGGTGGGATAATACTGCGAGATAATAAAAATGTTCCAACAGGAATATTTATAGATAATGCAATAAATCTTATCGAAGAAAATATGCCAGAAAAATCAGATGCCGATATTCGTAGACAAATTTTAAAAGCGCAAAACTTACTTAATAAATATGGAATTACTTCAATTCATGATGCTGGAACCTCAAAGAATGAAATTAAAGTGATAAAGAGTATGATTGAAAATCAAGAATTAACTGTTCGAATTTTCAGCATGATTAATAACAGTCCAAAAGATTATGATTCTTTTTTAAAAAATGGCCCTGAAGTTGATAATCCATTTTTACGAATTGAATCAATAAAAATATATCTTGATGGAGCACTCGGTTCTCGGGGAGCTGCTCTACTAGAACCATATACAGATTCTCCGAACCAAAAAGGTCTTCTCTTAATTAGCCCCTCTGAACATAGACAATTAGTTGAAAAATTTAATATGGCAAACTTTCATGTGAACACTCACGGAATTGGAGATAGAGCTATCAGAGTGATATTAGATAATTATGCAGAGGCAGCTGACTTAAGTATGCGAAATCGTATAGAACATTCACAAATTGTACATGATGATGATATACCCCGTTTCAAAAAATTAAACGTCACTCCTGCAATACAAGCAACACATTGTACTAGCGATATGTATTGGGTGGAAGATCGATTAGGAAAGACTCGGCTTCATAGAGCTTACCCATGGAAATCATTTTTAAAATTAGGAATTCCATTACCAGGTGGGTCCGATGCCCCGATTGAAAATCCAAATCCTCTTGAAGGGATTTATGCTTCAATAACAAGACAAGATAAAAATGGCTTCCCAGAAAATGGTTGGGAGCCTGAACAAAGAATGAACTTAGCAGAAGCAATCAAATCTTATACGGAATGGGCCTCTTACGCGTCAAATGAAGAAAATATAAAAGGTAGAATTGAAGAAGGTTACTATGCGGATTTTACTGTTCTTGATAGAGAATTAAAATCTGTAAATCCAAAAATGATTTTAAATACACGTGTACTAGCTACAATTTTAAATGGTGAAATTATTTATGAGAACAATGACGATTAATAATATAAAATACATTAAAAGTTTAAATCAAACAAAAAACAGGAAAAAGTTTGGTGAATTTTTTATTGAGGGAAAAAGATTAATTGAATCATCTATTTTATATAATGCTGATATTAAAAACATATATTTAACCGAAAAATTTATAAATGATAATATCTTTTTCAAAAAATTAGTATTAAAAAATGAGATAAAAATAATTAAAATATCAAGCAAAGATATTCAAAAAATATCTAACACAGAAAACCCTTCAGGAGTTGCCGCAATTTGTGGTATAAGAAAAAATAAATTAAAAAAGGTTGATAATAATAATAAACTTTATTTAAGTGAAATATCGGATCCTGGAAACCTAGGGACTATTATACGTTCTGCTGCATATTTTAATTTTGTAGATATTTTATTATCAAAGAACTGTGTTGATCCATACAATCCAAAAGTTTTACGATCTGGAATGGGTGCACATTTTAAAGTAAATCTATTTTCAAATATAGAGCTAGAAACTCTTAGAAAGAGTCATACTTTAATTGGTGCAGATCAACGAGGTGAAAATTATAATGAGGTAAAATTCCCAAAAAAATACATTCTTGTGCTTGGTAATGAATCTCATGGGTTGCAGGAAGAAATTTTAAATATTTTAGATACAACCATTTCCATAAAAAAGACTGGCTACGGAGAATCACTAAACGTATCAGCTGCTGGTTCAATATTAATGAATTACTTAAGCGAAAAATAATAATTTTTTAATCATCCATTTGTTAAATTTGATATGAAATACCTCCTTAAATATCAAGTAGTTTTAAATCGGCAAAAATGAATAACACCTTAAAAATTCGCACTGCAATACTAGTTGTGATCTCATCAATTATGTCAGCTTTTTTAGCTGGTGCATTTGTGCTTAGCTTTGGGATGATTAATCCTGATGGACCACAAAAAATATACACATTCCTGTCTTTTATTATTGGGCAAAGTTTCATGCTTGTACCTTTATTCTGGTTTCTATTATCTAATAGACATCCCCTATTTCAAACTCTTCGTATTAAAATGGTTTCTTTACCTACTATTTATTACACCATTTTGCTCTCACTTGGAGTTATTATTTTATCAGACGAATTAGATAAAATTATTCAAATGTTTATTGAAGCACCCAAATATGTAATTGATTTAAATGGGGTTTTAAAACCAGAGTCTTTATCCGGTTATTTATTATTATTTATTGCTGTAGTAATTATTGCTCCACTAGGAGAAGAGTTGCTCTTTAGAGGTTTTTTTCAAAAAATTTTAGAAGATAATTGGAAAGATATCACAAAATCTATATTAGTAACATCCGTTATATTTTCTTTTATACATATGAATCCATTCTGGTTTGCACAAATTTATATTCTTGGTATTCTTCTGGGTTTTTTAGCATGGAAAACGAATTCGATAATTCCACCATTAATTCTTCACTGTTTAAATAATTTAATAGCCCTTGTTCTCTCCTTCACCGCAAACAATGAAACTTCTTTTTATTTATATAAAGGGCATGTTTCTCCTTGGATATTATTATTAGCAATAATAATTGTATATACTGGTTTTAAAGAAATAAATAAGGGCTCGTTTAATTGAAAAAAGAAATTTTCAAACATGAAATAACAATTCTTAAAGACACTTTTGGAAGGTTGTTGCGAAGAAGCGCTGAAACAAATCTTATAAAATTAATAAAGAAAACCCACCCTGCTGATTTAGCTATAGTTTTTAGGTATTTTAATGAGGAAGAACAAGCACAAGTATTCAATTTGATGAAAAATAATGCGCACACAATTGAGTTTTTGATTGAACTTGATGATATTCTTATAAAAAACCTCTTAAATGTTGAAAAACCTAAACGCGTTGCAGACTTATTAGAGAATGCTCCTACAAATGATCAAAGTTATATTCTTGCGATATTAGAAAAAGATCAATCTCAATCAGTGATAGAACTTTTGAAAAGGGAAGAGCAAGAAGAAATAGAAGAAATTATGGGATACCCTGAAGATTCAGCTGGAACCATGATGACGACAGATGTTTTTACACTTTTTGAAGATACAACCTGTGCAAAAGCGCTCAGCGAACTACAAGATCAACAAGATGCTGAAATGGTTTTTTATTTATATATTACAAATGAATATGGTTCTCTTGTTGGTGTAGCTTCGTTAAGAACTCTTGCAACTACACCCGCTAATAAACTTTTAAAAGATATTATGGTGAAAAGGATTGATACTGTTCGACCAGAAACTGATCAAGAAGAGGTCGCTCAAATAGTAGCACAGTATAACTATTTAGCAGTCCCAGTAGTAGATAGTGATAACCAATTATTAGGAATTGTAAC
>MDTB01028878.1_pt1 | contig 10396 bp, 2 predicted proteins | sample 811161 | NCBI WGS metagenome assembly MDTB01 (sample SAMN05326650, study PRJNA326480) | marine metagenome | isolation source: seawater | place: Mediterranean Sea | collected 2009
ATTACAAAAATGTTGGTTCCGGAAACAACAACTACACATCATTATCTAACAACATCACTTTTTTCTCGTAGCTTTTTAGTAGTCCCGATAATATATTTTCACACACACACACATCACTAACACATCACTATAATGATACAGTATTACACTAAACTATAGATATTTAGACGACTATAGATTATAGAGAGAGAGAAATACGAATTCAAAATACACTAGACAATATATATATATACATAAGGCGTTTATCGAAAAGGACGCTTACGTAAGAGAAGAAGCAAGTGAAAACAGAAAAGAAAATTGTACGGACGAGAAAAAGATTTTTATACGTTTTTGCAAAAATATAATATATATATATAGCAAATTACAACATGTTTAATTTTAAAGGTAGTGTTGATGACACGAACAAAAAGGAGGAGGGTAATAATACGATGGTATTTACTCTCGGCTTAAGTAAATCTAAATCGTTGAAGAAGAAAAAATATGCAACAAAAAAAGTCAATGTTACTACATCTTTCTCAGGCACAATTAAATTTGGTGTATTCGGAGGAACTGAAAATACCAAATCCGACAATGTAAACTTGACAAATGTTATAAAACCACCAACATTTCAATATAAAGATTCCCCCGGATCTTCAAGCAAAAATATCAAGAAGAAGGTACCTGAGACAAAATTATCGCAAAAGTCTACAAAGACTCCAATTCAAATTAATCCTGAATTATTATCTGAATTAAGGTTGGAATATAATAGTTCATGGCGCTGCAGTGATTGCGGGGAAAGGAAGAACAAGTACGATACATATACGTGTTTAAAGTGTAAGAAAGAAGATAAGTTTTTAAAATCGCGTATTGAAAAAATTCGAAAAATTCAAAGATTTTGGAGAAAACGATTGCAAATAAATTTATTACAAGCTATGAAAAAGCGTAAAAATGCAGTAATTTCATTTCAGCGAATTTGCCGGAAGAAAATTCAACTAAAGACGATGGCAGTGAAGTGTTTACAACGTCAATATCGAAAGCATTTTAACAAAAAAGTTGACGCAGCGAAATTTATACAACATAAGTATAAAAATTATTTATATCACAAATTGATACGTGACGATTTTTCAAAAGGAGGATTAGAAAATTTATCTGGTACTGATTTAATTTTGAACATTGTTAATGTTTTAAACCAAAAGGCAACAAAAGTATCGATATTGACTAGTGTTGCTATGAAAACAAATGCTAAAATATACGCAGCGATGGAAAAATCTTTATTTTTTGAAATTGTATTAAATGAAATTTTAAATCCAATCTATGATAGCGTATTCAAATCACAGGTTCATAGCCATCATGAATTAAAACATTTTCCAATTCATGAAGTAGCTCAAATAATGTACTTATTATTCGTTTCAGAGCAAATAGATTTGACTATTCGCGTTAAAATTATTCTTAAACTCTTATTATCGTTTGCAGGTGATACTAGAAGTCATTTGTTGGAAAAATTGTTACCAAGCGTTAAAAATATTTGGACCAAACTGGACAATGAACAAAAGAACGCTAAATTAAAACTGAAAGATGTTGTACCACCGGTGGTAGTCGATGACAAAAATGGATCGAAAGTAAAATCAAAAGACGCTGTAGTCGATGACAAAAATGAATCGAAATTAGAATCAAAAGACACCGTAGTTAAGTACAACAATGAATTGAAATTAGAATCAAAAGACGCCGTAGTTAAGGACAAAAAGAGCAACAAGGTGGATGATATGATGAAAAAGCAATTGACTAAACCGGGGATGTTCTATAAGAGTCCTAGCACTGGCATTTTTAGTGAAGAACACCAATCTACATCTCAAGGAGAACTTAAATGGGATGCAATTGATCAGGATATTAAAAATACCAAACAAGAACTAGAAAATATTGCAGTTGCGGCTGATAATGGTATAATATTTAGTAATACTGGTGATGATATGAATGGCAATTTGTTCGGACCTCAAGCCGTTGTGACTTTTGGATGTACTATTTTGGATTTCTTCCTAAATATGAATGGAACCCAAAATGTTAGAAGCAGCGAGAAAGAAAAAAATGAAAGAAATACTACAACTATTAATAGTGAGAAAACCAATGTCAATAGTGAATCCTCTACACGTAAATCACAGGAGACAAAAGAAGAAAAATCAAAAGTAGGGCAAAAAACATTAAAGACACAAAAATCAAATTTAGCACGCAAAAGAGTTCATGTGACAAGAAAGGAAAAGAAGAAAGAAGTGGTTGATCTTGAAGTGAAGGCTGGAAACCAACAATCATCGTTTAAAGATTCTTTGCCAGCTGCAAAAGTTGAATTAGAGAAAACTAAAGTTGCTTCTACAGAACGTAGACGAGTTTGTTTAAAAGAAAATAATAAACCGTTCTTGCATACTTTAAACACGTTGTCTGGTATTTTGGAAGAATATAATGATAAAAATGTTGAAAGTTCCACATCATTGACCCGCGATGCGTTCAAGTCAGCTGGGATAAAATTATTCTTTCGTGATGTTTTACTGTTTTTTGCCTTTGAAGTAAAGAGAAAAAACAAATCATTATCAAACGAAAAACATCAAAATGCGTCAACAACATCGATTAATACGAAAGATAACAAACCCAATGCACCTACTGATAAAAAAATAAACGTCACTACGGATCCCTGGGAAAAACATACATCTCGTACATCCGGCAAGACGTACTGGTACAACACCCTTACCAAAAAGTCCCAATGGAAAGACCCGTACTGGTACATCAAACGAAACGTAGAGAAAAAGAAAAAAGACCCAAGCAGTGGAAATATAAATGATAGTCCTCCTACGACACCTGTACAACAAGCAGCGACTACTGGCTTTGGCGGATTTGGCAGTAGCAATACTGGTGGTGGATTTGGGGGTTCTGCAACAACTAATAATGCGTCAACAACATCGAGTAATACGAAAGATAACAAGACAACAACATCATCGTCATTTACTTTCGGTGCACCAGCATTTGGAAAGAGCTCTGCAACTTATGGATTTGGGGGGTCCGCAACAACTAATAATGCCGAAACAAATATTGATGTGACAAATCCAGTTGTTCGCAACAATCATGATGCAAAAGAAATGATTATTCGCGCAATGAAATTATATCTAAAAGCACTTAGTGATGAAAAGGATAATAAATTTGCAGCACAAATAATTTTGTTTCTCGGGAAAGATTACGAAAGCAAAAATGGGAATAAATTTGAACGTATATACAAATCATTACAATTGGTTCAGAAAGTAATATTGAGAAAGAAAATGGAAAAACCGAAAGAATTGCGACGAGTCCTTCGAAAGTTTATGCCTGGGATTTGGAAGTTACGTGATGGTATGGAGCAAACATTATCAAAAGAAAATATTTACAGTCTATGGAATACAATGAAAATATATGGAGTTAAAAACATTCGTACAAAAAATAACGAGGATAATGATATAAAATTTCGAATTGAATTAGAAAAAAAAATCACAGCTATGGTACAAACGCGTGTACCGGAAATGCGGAAAAAAACGAAAGAAATGGTTGCAGAAAAACAAAAAGAAAGTGTGGATTCTTTATCAAAATCAATGAAAGCCAAACGTATTGTGAATTGCCTTTCCTTGAATGATGAAAAAGCAGCAGACATTGGAAATATATTAGCAAGGCAAACTCGTTTGGTAGGCCTTGATGTAGTAAAAGCATACATATCTCATATGATTGAAGATATCATTGGAAGACGCGGCCTAAAAGAAACGTGCATATTAAGACACATTTTAATTTCTGGAAATCCAGGAAGTGGTAAATTGACTGCAGCAAAGCTTATCTCCGATTGGTTTGATGTCCTCACTCCGACGTCAACAAGTGTTAAATCAAAGGAAAGTTTTGAAGTTGGCAAAAAAGTGATGTTATCAAAAGACTTTGCGAAACATTCTGATGCTAAAGATGGGCCTTTAAAAAAAGGAGATATAGGTGTAATCGAAAAAGTAAGTGGTAGTAGCATTACAGTTAAGTACAATAATACATCATGGTCTTATGTAGAACGAGCGTTAGAACCGATTAAAATAAACAAAAAAACACGTGTTGAGAGCTTAGACGGTTTAATAGAGCTGCTTGAACATGTAGAGGAGCGACTTGAAGTCCCAATCACAGTGTATTGGTCAGTTAGGGACCATCCACCATTTCCTTTGAGACCGAAATTTACAAATGCAGTTTCTGCATGTCTAGATGAAGCTACTTCAAAAAATGTACGTGTTATTATTGGTGCGGAAGAACAATTCAACGCGACCATTATTTCGTTATCATGTTTTCGCCAATACGCAGCCGGTAGAATTGTTTTACCTATCATATCAACAAATAATTTGGCTAAAATATCTCTTTTAAAATTAGAAGAAATGGGATATCGCCTCCGCTGTGATGATGAATGCAATGAATTCTCTACTATGCGAAAGATTGTCAAGTCAAAGTATGATGCAAAAGCTATACATGATCGAAATGCTTGGTTAGCAACTGATTGTGTTGATTTAGCCATAACAAGAAAAAACAAGCGAATAAACGATGAAATTTTAGCAAATAATAATGAAAGCAACTTTAAAATGCAATCTCCAATCGTATTAATAGTTGCTGATTTTGATGTAAACACAGTAAGTCGGGAGGAGCGCAATGAGGCACGTAGAAATATTAACAATAAGATTGCAAGAGTTGTTGGGTGGGAAATGGAGGATGAAAATAGCCCAGCTTGGTTTTTCCGCCGATTGCGGGAGCAAATTGAAGAGCATGAAAAATCAGAAGACAATGCAAATGATCTTAATGTTCATGATTTAGTTTCAAAATTGGTTAATTCCAGAAAGAACAACAATGCGATTGTTATGGATGACGAACAAAAAAATGGTGAAAATACGAATGATAATGTTACCGAGCTGGAAATTTCACGCCACAACTCTCATGGTGATTCGCATAGCATTATCCAACCGTGGGAATTCAATGTTATAATTGAAGGTAATGATGGAGTTGGAAAGACATTATTCATGGAATTAACTACAGAATTTTTATATGCATATTCAATACTAAAAACTACAAAATTTGTGAAAAAATCGGCAAAAAAAATTACCAATGTTTCCGATGTTGGTAGTTCAAAAAAATTGAAAAATGCGTTTGGCAATAATGAAGGTAGTATCATGGTAACACAAAGTGAGCAAGTTGTCGAATCAAATAATGTAAACGAGTCAGGTTATGTTGCAAATGCAAAGACTGAATTAATTGACGAAATTATCATGCAAGCTGAAAAACCTAACTCATTTATTGCATTAGCATGTAAGCCTGGTAATAAGACTTCTGTGAAAAATTGCCATCCCGAGTTAGAAACCAAATTTCCATGGTTTGTACGTTTACCAGATCCAACGCCATTGAATTTAGTAAAAATTGCGGAATTATACGTACAGCAACGCAATATTGAATTTCAAGAAGGGTTAGCTCAACAATTATCACAGCACTTGTTGGATACATATGGCAAAGCTCCAGAAGGTGGAGTCCGTTTTGTGCGAAATTTAGTGGATCAAGCTATTCGTGCTCGTGTAGAAAGAATATCAAAGCAAGTATCCATTTCAAAAACAAACAAAAAATTGACAGCTACAGATTTCGGTATTGGTAAAGAACTTGGAGATCCGGAAGAAATTGCGAAAGTCATTAAAGAGGTTGAAAATTTAATTGGAATGGAAAGTGCTAAGATTTGGTTGCGAAAAATCCATGAGTCTATTGAGTTTGTTAACATTACGGGAGATCGCCGCTCGGTAAAACGATGTTATAATTTAGTGCTTACTGGTTGTCCTGGTACAGGTAAAACGACATTTGCAAGAATGATTCATAGATTCTTAAAGGCACACGGTATTTTGACAGGTGAATTTATTGAAAAAAATGCATTGGAGTTGAAAGGTGAATATGTTGGTAGTACCGGACCATTAGTAAAAGCAGCATTTAAAGATGCAAAGTTTGGTACACTATTTATAGATGAAGCATACGGTTTAGCTTCTGAAAATGGACGCGGTGGTGATACTTTTTCCAAAGAGGCCATTCGCACGATGTTGACAGAAATTGAAAATAATCGTGATAACACATTAGTTATAATTGCTGGTTATGAGGACAAAATTAAACGTCTTTTAAGAGAAGATCCGGGATTACCGCGTCGTTTTCCAGAAAAATTGCATTTAGAAAATTATTCTCCTACGGAAATCGCTAAAATTACGGAATATGTTGCTAAGAACAAGTATGGAAAAGATTTTGAACTAGGTCTAGTAGATGCATTGAGTAAATATGTATCCATTCAACACAGGCGTCAAATTGAATCCGAAAATGGTGGATTGTCCGTAAATCTAGTTCAAAAAGGTATACAGGAGCAACAAGTACGTTTATTAGCAAATTCTCGCAAACTTAAACATACCACCGACAAAGAAGATCTCATTAATCAATCAAATGTCTTACTTGCAATTGATTTTGGAATTACTGATATTGGTAAAGGCTCAATTGGTGCTGATCAGCTAAAAAAGGATGAAGTCGAAAGCAAAATCAAAAAATTGATTGGGATGGAAAACGTGAAGAATTTCTTTGCAAAGATGAAAAAAACTGCACTTTACGTTGAAAAAACAGGAAATGCGGCTCCACTATTCAATTCAATGAATTTAGTTTTAAAGGGAAATCCTGGGACGGGAAAAAGTACTACGGCAAGGTTGATTGGAGAATATTTATTTTCACATGGAATATTAGAAAATTGTCACTTCAAAGAAGTCAACGCACTTCATTTAAAAGGGCAATATGTTGGACACACTGCACATAAAGTTCAAGAGATAGTGAAGGATGCATTAGGTGGTTGTTTATTTATTGACGAAGCATATGCACTAATAAGTGGAAATGGGCGTGGCGGAGACAGTTTTAGCAAGGAAGTCATACAAACTTTGTTAACAGAAATTGAAAACCATCGTTCAGAACTATTAGTAATCTTAGCTGGTTATGAAGGTCCAATGGAAACATTGTTAGGGGCAGACCCTGGTTTAAAAAGACGTTTTCGACAACAAATTGTTCTATCTAATTACACTGGTGCTCAACTAGCTGCAATAGCGGAAGTAAAAGCAATAGAAAAAGGATATACATTCGAACCCGGTTTATTAGAAAAATTGGCCAAGTGGATTCCGGACGCTCGGGGGCAAGAGATGGCAAATCAGAACGGCGGACTAGCTGTTAATTTAGTAGAAATGGCAACTATAAACTTAGCTGAAAGAATCATTGATGATATGGCCGTAGATGAGTTTGATATGGACGATCCGAAAACGAAACTATACGTTACACAATTAACTGCTGAAGATTTTGAAATCGATGATTGTATTGAAGTAAAAAAGAATTCTTGCGCATGTTTTAATCATATTAACAATTGTAATCAATCTGGTGTATCGTTTAAGCACAATACACATTTCAACATTTTGAGAAATGCTAGTAGCTCACCTGAATATGCCAATGCAGAATATGCCAATGCGCCATCCCCCGGCATCCAAAGAAACCCTAGATACCGATCGCCCCGCTATAGAGAAGGAGGTGAAAGTGGTAGCAATGATAATCAAAAAATACGTGAGACACCTACAATAGAGATTGAAGAAATTGATGAAAGCGAAGAGGAGGAGGAAGAGGAAGAAGAAACAAGCAAGGAAGATAAGAAAGAATTGTCACAGAAAGAGTTACTAGAAAAAATGGCGAATATTGGCGTATGTCCTGCAAGTTATGAATGGCTTTCTGGGAAGGAAGGTACATGTATGAACCCCACTTGTGGAATTGATTTTCTAAATGGATTTCAATGTGCGGGTGGGAGCCATTTTATTTGCAGAGGTTGTGTCAACAGAGCATAAGAAAGAAAAATACAGCACAAAATAAGGCATATATGAAAAAGTGTCTGTGCGCGTAATTTTTCGTAAAACGGGTAAAGAATCGTAGCGATCTCCCGTAGAGTATATTTTTAAAATATTAAATATCATAATTTTAATACGATCGGTACGAATTTAAAGAGAAAAAACACATATTTTCGTTAATATTTTTTTAATTTTTTCTAAAATACCCTCTGCACCTAGATATGAAAAAAATGTAAAATTCACTTTTGTACGTAAATACACTTCCACACACACGCCAAAAATATTATTTAAATGGTTGTCCATTGTGATCTACTAAACCATGATGACCTCTTCCATGTGTTTCCGAATATACCTTTGTAGAAATAGAATATGGTATTGGGCTCCCGTCAATATTTAAATTTTGAATGCTATCATCTAACATTTTTTGCTTTTTTCTTAAACTTTTTAATTGTCTAGATATAACACGTTTTTGTTTACGTATACTTTTGGTTTGTGACGTCGCGTATTTACTTGCATAACCATATTTAATAACACTAAATTCTTTTCTTAACTCACTTATTTTCGATGATGATAAATTCTTTTTCTTCGTTTTACGTAATCGTCGATATTTTTTTCGAAATAATTTAGTAACATCATCTTCCAATTTCTTTATATCATTCTCACTCAATTCAGGTGATTGAACGCTAATTGTTGTTGGTGTGTTACCTTCCATATCTTCATTTGTATTATCACCAAAAAATACGGATGATCTAGCTGGAGGTAGAGACGGTGGAGGTGGACTTAATGCAACATTAGCTGGGTTATGAACAGAGTCTGATTTTCTGCCATTATCGATATCAGGTTTAGACGCCTTGTTTCTACTTTTCAATACTTTCTTCCTTCGACCTTTATTTTTATTATTAGTATCATCATCCAGAATAGGCTTGTAGTTTAATCTTCTTGCTCGTTTTGACATTTCGTATTTGTTCAAACTCAACGATGTTATATTTGCCCCAGTTTTTTTTGTCTTTTGTGCATATGGTGATGCTTTAGATACTTTTAAAACTTTAAACTTTTTGATACCATCGTTTATCTTATTATTTTTATCATTGAAATTCAACATTTTTACAATATCCTTATTCTCACTATTACCATTACTACTAAGCAGTTTCGATAGATCATCATCATCTTGATATGGGGACTTCTTCTTCTTCTTTGATGTCGATGCACTTTTCGGCTTTCCAAACGAAGATTTGACGTTTAACTCTCCAACTGGGCCTTTATATGCTTGATATGTAATTTTTCTTTTCCCTGGACTCATACCTTTGTCCAACCATTTATACTCATCTACTGTGTATGACTTGTAATCTTTTAGCACAACAGGTTTATGTGGCGACGATAGCAATTCCTTAAATGGCTTATCCGGTATATCTTCTATTTTTATTGTTGGGATGAGTCTTTTACTTAAGTCTCTTTTGATCACTTTTTCTTTCGGAATCAAAGGAGCCTTTAATGACGACTTTGATTTTTTCATTTTATTACTCGCTTTATATCGTATCTTTTTCTTTTTTAAATTTGCAGATTTTGCAATTAATAATGATGATGATTTTGATAAGGAGGAGCCGACAACAGAAACTGATGCTGATGCAGCCTTTTTGGTCTTTTTGCTTACAACAGGCATTTTTCTCGCCGCTTTTAAAATCGGTTTATAATTTAACAACGCAGCTGCTTTTGTATTTTTATTATTGCCTTCCGTTGGCGATACTTTTCTTCTACTGCCTAATTTTATTTGGCTGTCTTTCTTCAAATTAGATTTGTATTTCATCCTTGTGCTGTTATTCAGTTTTGATTTTTTCATATTATTGGAAATATTAATCCCACCTTTAACATTTTTAGCGGTAGCAGCGGTACTACTATTATTTTTCTTACTGTTAACATTCACATTCTTCTTCACTTTACCACTTTTTTTTGATGCAACCATTTTTGTACGAGAAAATTTATTATTATCTTTATTTATTTCGGGGTTTAAAATAGATTTTGAAGCAGCAGTTTTCCTTATAATTGTTTTTCTAGCCTTGTTTTTCTTCATGGTAGTATTTTTCATAGTTTTATTAATATTCAATTTTTTGGTCTTGATTGTATTGTTCATACTAGTAGATGACGAGATGTTTTTTATTTTGCCTCCTCTAGTCGATTTTCCTAAAAACGTATCTTTTTGCACCTTCCTTCGTTTTTTGCTTCTGTCTGTTGTCCGTGTCCGTGTTGTCGTCGTCGTAGTGGTGGTTCTCATCATCGTTATTGTTCGAACTTGCGTTTTCTTTTGCGGGGATGAACCTGTTTTAGATTGTACAACCATTTTTGATGTTGCGATTTCAGCAGCATAAAGAGCAGCATCTCGTACGGCTCGTTTCTGGTTGCCAATAGCAGCAGCCTGTGCAATAACAGATTTTGAATGGCAAAAATGTTCAAAATCAGAATATGAAATTGAATCATTATGATGTACATTTAATGCATCCCATAAAAATTTTATTTCA
>MDTB01099391.1_pt1 | contig 10395 bp, 9 predicted proteins | sample 811161 | NCBI WGS metagenome assembly MDTB01 (sample SAMN05326650, study PRJNA326480) | marine metagenome | isolation source: seawater | place: Mediterranean Sea | collected 2009
CTCAAACTTAGTATTTGATGGAAACAGACCTTTTTATAGAGTTTTAGATAAGCCAAATCCCATTTGTAATTATGGAAAATATAAATATTTAGTTGAAAAATACATTAAAAAGAAAAAATTTAATAACTTTTCAGTGCTTAGATCTACAAAAGTCATAGGTCAAAAATCAAAATTTATAAAGAAAATAAAAGAAAAAATAAAAAATAAAAAACCAATTTATTATGATAAAGATTATTTTTTATCACCAGTACAAATTAATGAAATTTGTAAAGTTATATTTAAAATATTAAAAAAAAAGAAGAAAGGGCTATATCAAATAAGTGGAAAAAAAGAGTATTTACTTAATTCATTTTTAAATTCACATCTAAAACGAAAAATTTTAGTTAAAGAAAGAATAAAAAAAACTTTCAAATGGCAAAACAAACATAACTCTCTTAAAACTTTTTTACCTTTTTAATTTAAAAACCAACTATGATTTCTTTTTAAAAAATTAATATCAAATCTAGATAAAACTTTTAATTTTCCACTTAATTTTATCTGCTGCTCAGCATTTTTATCTTCATTGTAATGCTGGGTGTACAAATCCCAAAATCTGTCATTTAGCATATTTTCTTCATTAGTATAGGGTTTTCCTTGAATAATATGTTCATCCATTTCAATCACTAAATCATTAATTTGTTCCGGGGATAAATCTTTTGGCTTGATTTTTTCTAAATCAAAATCTTCTTTTTTTTGTCTAAATATTAAATTTTTTTTAAATAATTTTCTTAATGAAACTTGCTCACCATTTTGATCAATAAATATTCTTGTTGAAATTAAATTATTATTAAATTGTCTTGCCACTGCCAAATTTAGAGGAATTACGATTGCAGGAATATTAAAAATTGGAAGTAAATTATCTAAACCAGACATGGTAGTTAAAAAAAAAGTACAGTGAGAAGTTAAATAAATATCAAGAAGATCGCTTCTATTTTTTGAATTTGCATAATCAATAATTTTAGGATTTTTAGAATTAAAATAACCACCTTGAAATTTTCCCATTCTAAATACAAAATATCCTCTTTGGGCTAGTATCTCAGCTGATTTAATAAAATTTGATGGATCGATATTTCTATATTCATGATAATCAAAATTTATATTTGGATATAATTTTTTTAAAAATTCTTGATCTCTAATTAAATAACAGGCGAACTTGTCCTTTTTTGATACTCCAAATTTTTCATAAAGTTCCTTTTCTGCAAGATTTTTTTCATTTTCTAAAAAACTAATATTTTGTTTACTTTCTGGAAGATTTTCAGTGTACTGAAGTTTGTATTTTCTCTGCTTCATTGGATAGTATTTGTCTGAATTTTTAAAGATGTAGCTTAATTTTTTTTGAGCTTCAAATATTGGACTGACAATTACTTTGGGATATATATTTATTTTTCTTTTTAACATTCTATACAATTGATTGTTAATTGGTTTAGTCTTCATAAAAAAAATATCAAAATGATAAATACTTTCTGTATTGATTTTATTTTCTCTCTGATAAAGATAAATTCCAGGATTTATGATTAATTCACCAATTCTTTCAGAATTAATTTTCATAATTCTTATAAGTAAAATTTTACTTAAAGTTCTAATTATTATTGCAATTGGCAATCCATAAATAATTATAAAAAAACCTTCTAAAGTAAATAAAGATTTTATTTCTCTAATTAAAAGCTTGATCATTATAATATTAGAAATTTATATAATAAAAAAAGTAGTTATGATACTCATACCAAATAAATTTATAAATAATTTAAAATGAATATAAAAATCTTAAACGATAAAAAACTATCAAGATTAAAAAAAAATAAGAAAAAAATTGTTTTGTGTCATGGTGTATTTGATTTATTCCATATTGGTCACTTAAATCACATTAATGAAGCTAAAAAATTAGGAGATGTTCTAATTGTTAGTATTACTACTGATAAATACGTTAACAAAGGACCTGGCAGACCCTTTTTTAATTTAAAACAAAGAATGGCTTTACTATCATCAATAAAAATTATTGATTTTGTAGTTTCAAGTGACGCTCCCAATGGAGTTAAAATGATAAAAAAAATTAAGCCAGATATATATTTTAAAGGCCCAGATTATATAAATCATAATGATGACTTTACTGGATTTATAAAAAAGGAAATTAACGAGGTTAAAAAGTATAAAGGTAAAATTATCTATAGTAGTGGCCAAACCTATAGTTCTTCAAAAATTTTAAATAAAATTTCAGATTTTTCAGAAAATCAAGAAAATATTATTAATGAAATCAAAAAGAAAAATTCATTTGATTCAATTACATCAAAAATTTTTAAAAAAATTAAAAAACTTAAAATTTTGATAGTGGGGGAAATGATAATTGATAAATTTATTTTTTGTAAGGCTCTTGGTAAATCGGGAAAAGAAGCAATAATGAATTTAGAAAAGAGGGTAGAAAAAGATTATGTTGGTGGGGTTGGTGCAATTGGAAATCACCTAAGTAATTTTGCAAATAAAATAGATATAATTACGTATTTAGGAGAACACAATGATAAACAAAAATTTATTTTTAAGAATCTAGCAAAAAATATTAATCTAGATTTTTTAAAAAAAAAATCCTCTCAAACTATAATAAAAACTAAAATTATTGATTTATCAAATAATTCAAAATTATTAGGTTTATATGATTTTAATGATAAAAAGCTTTCTCAAATAGAAGAAAGAAAACTTAAATTAAAAATAAATAAAAAAATCAATAAATATGATATTGTAATAGTTTCTGATTATGGCCATAGTTTCATTAATCAAAAAATAGCAAACATTTTATCTAAAAGTAAAAAAGTCATTGTGAATACTCAGTTAAATTCTGCTAACCTTGGATATCATACAATAGGTAAGTATAAAAATGCAAATTGTGCAATTATAAATGAAGTTGAGTTGAGACATGAGTTAAGAGAAAGATATGACGATGTTAAAAAACTAATGATTAAACTCTCGTCTAAGTTACAAATAAAAAATCTAATTGTAACCTGTGGAAAAGATGGAGCCCATTATTATAATAGTAAAAAAAAAGAATTTGTTTCTTGTCCAGCATTTGCAAAAAATGTTATAGATAAAATAGGTTCAGGAGACTCTTTTATGTCAATTTTTAGTGTAATGAACAACTGTTTTCCAAAGAATGTGAAATTGTCTTTATTTTTATCCTCCCTTGCAACGACACAAGTTCTTGAAGATTTTGGAAATGCCAAAACAATAAAATTAGACAATCTTCTTAAAGCAACTAAATATATATTAAAATAATCAAACTTTACCTTTACTATTAGTGGAATTTGTTAATATCTAAAATTATTTTACTAGCAGAAATTTAATTTGTGGAATAAGGGTTTATGAAAATAGAAATCTAAAATATATTTAATAAATGAAAAAATTGTTAATTACTGGTGGGTCAGGTTATGTTGGTTCAAGACTTATTGAAAAACTTTTAAAAGAGACAGATTTAGAAATAGTAAATTATGATATATCCCTTTTTGGTGATAATCATCTTCCACAAAGTAAAAAATTTAAATATTATAAAGAAGATATTACTAATCCAGAAAAGTTTAAAAAAGCTTTAATTGAAAACAATATTGATACAGTTTTACATTTAGCATGTATTTCAAACGATCCAACATATGAACTAGACCCAAAATTATCAAAAAAAATAAATTATGACTGTTTTGAAGATTTGGTTAAAATTTCAAAACTAAACAATGTAAAAAAATTCATATATGCAAGCACATGTTCAGTTTATGGTATTTCAGATAGTCCAGATGTTTTTGAAACAAATGAACTTAAGCCAATTACTGATTACAATAAATATAAAGCACTTTGCGAACCTATCCTTCAAAATTATCTTGATGATAATTTTGTTGGTATAATTATCAGACCAGCAACTGTATGTGGTTTTAGTGAAAAAATGAGGTTTGATTTGACAGTCAATATACTGACAAATTATGCATATAACAAAGGTTATATAAGAGTATTTGGAGGCAAACAATCTAGGCCAAATATTCACATAGATGATATGTGCAGTCTCTACAAAATGTTAATTCTTAATGACATAACAAAATATAATGGCGAAATATTTAATGCTGGGACTGAAAATTTAAAAATCCTTGAAGTAGCCAAAAAAGTAAAAAAAGTTATAGAAAATAAATTAAACAAAAAAAATATTGAAATTAAAATAGAGGAAAGTGCAGATGTAAGATCTTATATGATAAATTCAGATAAAATTAAAAATACACTAGGTTTTCAATTCAAAAAAACTGTTTCAAATGCTATTGAGGATTTATGTGAGGCTTTTGAAAAAAATAAAATTGAAGATAGTTTTTCAGACAAATGGTCTAACATAAAAGTTTTACAAAAAATTAAAGTTTAAATTTTTTTTGAATTTTTTGAAATAAAAAAAATATTTTCAATTTCCTGCATATCATTCAAATCTTTTAATTCAATATCCTCTAATGCAAAAAAGATTTTTTTTCTTTTCTGGATAAAAAAATTAAGTATTTCTTTTCGTAATACTTTTTCTTCAGGTAATTGATATATGCTAAAAAAAATTATCCCATTTAATTTGGATATTTCTTTTTTTAATGAATTAAGTGCAAAAAATGATTTTTTCATTCTATATTCAGTCACTGATAGTTTAAAATCTATATTTTTGAGATTAGCATAATCTCTAATTTTAAGATTCTGTAATGACTGAGGTATTTTATTTCCATTGATCTGTCTGGAGGAAATATAACCTCTAAAAGAAATATTTTTTAATTTAGGCATCTGGCAGTTTATAATTCATACCAAGGATAGTTGTTGGTTTCAAAGTTATTGGCGTAAAAAAAGATCCTATCTCCTTGTCTCTATATGGAGAAAAAACTGATTTAAATCTACAATTAAAACTCCATCTTGTACCTTTTTCTTTATTTATGATATTTCCATGCATTAAGTTTTGAGTAAATAATAATCCCTTGCCATAATCTATTTTTAACCATTTAGCTTTCTTTTTCACTTTTAAGTAAATATCATCAATTGATTTTGCTTTTTTTAAATTTTTTGAAAATTTATTATTTTCATCAGGAGATAAAATAAACATTGATTTAGTTTTATAAACATTTACCAAGGGTAACCAAAAAACTATCTCATATTCAGAATCTCCTGTCCAAACATCTGAATGTAAAGGAAGTAATGAGCTATCATCTCTTGGCAACTGAATACTAAGATTACATTTTTTTTGCATCACTAATTCATTTCCACATAAAATTTCTAGGTATTTTCTAGCTAGATTGTAGTAAATTTTTTGAAAATCTTTTGATCCATTTATTTTATTGTAGATAAATAGTCTAAATTGATTGAGCATTTTTGCATTTATATATTTATGAATGTTGTCTAATAAATTTTTTTTATCTACTATTTTAATTGAATTTTTTTTAGCCCATTGAATTGAGATTTGGGTTATTTTTTTTTTAATCAAATTAAGATTTTTCTTATTTTCTATATCAAATATTAAATATCCATTTTGGATAAATTTATTTTGTATTTTTTTTTCTTTTTTGTCGCTAAATTTCATAATTAATCGCTAAAATATATTAATTCATAGTCACCTTTATAATCAAATTGTTTAAACAGCCATTCCCATTCTTTATTACTAAAAAATGCGTTTGCTGTTAAAGCCCAACATTGTAAGTTAAACAATTCCTTCTCGTCCCTGTATGATTCTACAACAATATATTTTTTTATTCCGACTCTATTAATCTCTGAAAAAGATTTTGCAAGGTTTTCTATTTCTAAATTATGCAAAGTATTAATACAAATAACTAAATCAAATGTATTATCTTCATAAGGGTATTTTTCTTCTGCTTTATGTACAAAAAGATTATTTTTAATTTCTTTTTTCGAGTTTTTAATTGCATATTCAGATATATCAAAACCAAAGAATTCTATATCTGGTAGAATGTTATTAATTTCGTATAGCAAATATCCCTTTCCACAACCAACTTCTAATATTTTTGAAGAATTATTTAACCCATAATAATTAATTATCCGTTCTGCCAGCGGTTTTAATAAACCTGGAATATATTTATAACCTCCATATCCGTATTTTCTTTGTCCATCCCAAAAATCTTTATCAAATTTTCTAGCAACTTTCATGCATTCAACTTTATTATTAGCCATCCGCTCAAAATAGTTTCTTTTGGTAGATAAATGATAATCAGAAATTAAATTTAATAACTTTGTCATTTATTAAATAATTTTAATACTTTTTTAAAAATTTTTTGTTCACTAAAATAATATTCTTTTTCTAATGACTCACTAGCTGGTGTATGACTGTCTGGATATGTTATTTTAATTGGAGGTGATTTCATTTTTTTTTTTATTTTTTGCATAACAATAGAAATAATCTCGGATGATGCTCCAAATGATTTCCAACTAGGGTCTACTACCACTAATCTACCTGTTTTTTTGACAGAATTAATAATTGTTTGTGAGTCAAGTGGAGACAAAGATTTAACATCTATTACCTCTGGATAAATATTTTCTTTATGGAATTTCTTAACAGTTTTCATAGTATCTAATAAACCATACCCCACAGCAACTATAGTAACATCTTTTCCTCTTTGCCTTATTTCACATTTTCCAAATTCTACTCTGTATGGTTCACTTGGCACTTTTTGTTTTAAATTAAAAAAACTTCTATGTTCAATTAAAATAGTTGGATCATTATGAAAAATACTATCAATAATCATGCCTTTTGCATCAAAAGCATTTGTTGGAATACCAACTCTAATTCCAGGTAAATTTGCAAACCATGAATGTGGACTTTTTGAATGTTGTGGTCCATTTCCCCAGCCCTTACCTATAATAGCTCTAATTACAATAGGACAACTAGATTTTCCATTTGATTTAAATCTCCATAAACTTAGCCAGTTTACAATTGCATCCATTGAGTAAAACATAAAATCTATTCTAATGTGCACCAATATTACTCTTTTACCAGCACTTGCTGCTCCAATTGCTGCTGATGTCATTATACTTTCAGCAACCGGAAAATCTCGAACTCTTTCCTCGCCAAATATCTTTGACAAACCGCTGGTTGTTCCAAAAATACCATGCTCAGTATTAACTAATTGACCCATTAAAATAACATTTTTTGATATATTCATGGCTTGCATAGTGCCCTGATTTATAGCTTGAGCGTAAGTAATAAATTCTTTTTTCAATTTTTAATATCCTTTAACTTGCTGCAATTCCTCTTCAAATTGAATTTTGGTTGTTTTAAGAACATTTATTTTTTTTTGTTCTTTTGAGTGTTTTCTATAATGATTTAAATCTTCAAAAACATTTAATTTTGGAAATTTACTTTTTTCAGCATACGCAAAATATTTTTTAATTAGTTTTAAACTTTCTTTTTCTTTTTTAATTAAATAGTTTTTGTTTATGTATTTTTTTTTTAACAACTCTTTTTTTAAGTTTTCATAAGGGCTATTTTTTAACCAAAATTTATATTCTTTTTTTAATTTTAAATTTGAAGCATCATCTGATAAAGGTCCTACGTGACTAATAGCTCTATAAGTAAATGATTCAATTAAAAAAGGTTTTTGATATTTTTTAATATAAAAAATAGCTTTTTTAATTTCGTTGTATACTTTAATTGGATCATTTCCATAAACTTGGACAGAATTTACTCCAAAACTTTTTGCTTTAAGTGCAATTGATTTCCCGGATTGTCTTTTTTTTTGAGGTGATAAAACAGATAAATTGTTATTTTCACAAATAAACAATAATGGAATTTTACTCAAAGATGCATAATTCAGGCTTTCCCAAAATATTCCTTGATCTGCAGCTGACTCACCAAATCCACAAACTGCAATATTTTTTTTTTGGTCTAATTTTAATGAAAGTGCCGCTCCAACCGCTATTGAGATCGCACCAGCAATTATTGCTCCACTATAAAAATTATTATTTGAAAATGAAATGTCTTGAGAGCCAGCAATACCACCGTTTGCTCCTCCTGATTTTCCATATAGCTCTGCAAACAGTTTTTCAGGTGGACATTTTTTTGACAAATAATATCCATGAGATCTATGATGGGAAAACAAGTAATCATTTCTTGTTAACAATTGATAAAGTGCAGCTGGTACAGACTCCTGTCCATGACAAAAATGAACAGGGCATTTCATTTTATCATCTGGATGATAATTTTTTTCTAATTGCTCCTCTATAGATTTCAGAAAAATAATGAAATTTAACAACTTCAAAGAAATTTTTTTCTGTTTAAAACTTATTTTTAAATTATTTTTTCTTGCAATGGATATAAGTTTACTTTGAGATATTTTCACGATTTAGTTTTGTCTTAGAGAAATAAAATAAAATTATTTCTCAAAAATTATTTATAAACTATTTTAAATATTTAAACCAATCTTTAGTTGCAACCTTAATAGTCTTTCTGTTCCAGACTGGGGCTTTTGACCAATAATCTATATCTTTAAGCATAAATTTTATTCCTTTTTCAATAGAAATTTTTGGTTTCCAGCCTAATATTTTTTTAATTTTTCTAATATCAGCAAATGTACAATTTGGTTCACCTGGCCTTTTTGGAATATATATTTTTTTTGAGTCTAATAATCTAGCAATTTTGTTAACAGAGACTGTTTTATTGCTACCTACATTAAAAATTTGATTATTAACTTTTGATTTACTTGCTACTATAAAAGCATCCACAACATCTGATACATATGTAAAATCTCTTGTTTGTTTTCCATTTCCAACTATTGTAAGAGGTACATTAGCTAATTTCTGAGCTAAAAATACTCCAAACATAGCTCCATATGTTCCTGATGTTCTAGATCTAGTGCCATAAACATTAAACAATCTTAAGGAAATAGAATTCAATTTATATAATTTCGACCAATGCATAACTAGTTGTTCGCCTAATAACTTTGTTAAAGCATATGGATATTGTGGAGATAATTTTTGACATTCTGCCGTAGGATATTTGGTTGGAATACCATAACAAGAAGAAGAGGCTGCATATAAAAATTTTTTAATCTTATATTTTTGAGAACATTTTAGGACATTAATTGTTCCTGTTACGTTCGAATTGTAATATTCAATTGGATTTTCTATACTCGGAACTATATCAGCTAAAGCAGCTAGATGAAAAACTATATCAATTCCTTTAAAAAATTTTTCAATATTTTGAATCTTGGATATATCTGCTTTAACAAAATTAATTTTATTTAAAAAAAACTTTATATTTTCTTTTCTTCCCGTTGAAAGATTATCTATTACTATAATATCATTTTTTTTATAAAGCTTCTCAACAAGATGACTGCCTATAAAACCAGCCCCTCCAGTAATTAATATTTTCATAATTTTCTTTTATATATTAATTTTTTTTATATATTTATTGCATTAATAATAGATTATTAATCATCAAATATGAATGTATATATTGAATTGGAAATACTAAAAAGGGAATTGTCTGGTAAATTATTAATTTCATTGGAGCTAGTGAAAAAAAATCACAATGTATTTTTGGGAGATAGAGAGACTATAACTTATTTGGCAAGAAATAACAAAATTCCTCCTGGTGTAATTTTTTTAAAGGATATGAATAGTCAGAAATATAGAATTAATGATTATAAAAAATTCATTAAAAATGGATTTAAAATAGTTTCACAGGACGAAGAAATCGGTTGTTTTGATAAGACATATGAAAAGTTTTTCTATGGAAGATTTCAAGATGATAAAACTTTTAAATTAGTTGATAAATATTTTTGTTGGGGTGATTTTGACTACAAATTTTTAAAAAAATTTAAAAAAAAAACTAAATTTTTAAGAACGGGATCGCCTAGAATTGATATTGCTGCTAATGAAAAGTTAATAGATAAAAACAATATAAAAAAAAAATATAAATTAAAAAAAAATATAATACTAATTAGTTTAAATCATAATCTTTTTTGGAAGAGGGATTTTTTTGAAAGAATGCTAATTGCTACACACGAAATAAATGAAAGAGATTTTATAAAAAGAATTGATGAGTGTTATCGTATTGAAAGTAAAGCTCTTATAAAATTCTTTTATTTATTTGAGTTAATATATGAATTAAATAAGTTAGATAAATATTCTATTGTAATAAGACCTCATCCCGGAATGGAAACCGAAAAAGTTAAAAATTTTTTTGAAAGCTATAAAAAATTCAATAACGTTAAAGTAATAGCAGATGGTGATTTGATTGATCAAATAAGCACTTCAGACTTTATAATTCATACTGGTTGCACTTCTGGTGTAGAAGGAACGCTCAACAAAAAAAATGTCATTACTTATTTACCAAATGATAATTTAATTAAAGATTATAAAGAA
>MDTB01122625.1_pt1 | contig 10395 bp, 6 predicted proteins | sample 811161 | NCBI WGS metagenome assembly MDTB01 (sample SAMN05326650, study PRJNA326480) | marine metagenome | isolation source: seawater | place: Mediterranean Sea | collected 2009
CTGCAAAAAATATTGATAAAATTATTTTATTTTTCATGGTTTACTGTTTATAGGTTTACTAGTTAACATAAATTACAAAGAAGCATAGAACTCTACACCACTCGATTACCACTTATTTCATCTTTTTCAGTACTTTTTGGAGAGTGCAAGAACGATTCCAAAGAGATATTAGTTTCAAGATTTAATTTTTTTCTTAACCTGTATCGCTTATTTTCAATTGCCCGAACCGATAGCCCCGTGACCTGCGCAATATCTTTAGTATTCATATTCATTTTCAAATAACAACAAAGCTTGATATCCCCAGATCTTAAAAGGGGATATTCCGAAGTTAAATTCTCAATGAATTCAGGATATGCGGATGTAAACTGAAGCTGAAACTGATCCCAATCAGCTGATTCATCAATCTTTTCAAGAATTTTCTTTTTTAAAGGCCTCATTAGACGACGATCTTTTTTATTTTCTATTAACGAAGTGTGGTATTCTAAGTCACGAACTATTGAATTAAGCAAATCATTTTTTGAAACAACATACGTAGACATATGCGCAAGATCATTTTCTTTAATTTTTAATTTTTGATTAACAAGCGCTTTTTCTTGTTTTGAAATTTGTGCTTGTTGATCAATATAATGCTTTTTATTTCTAAGATTTAATGCCACAATTCCCGTTAAAATAAGTAACGAGCCTAATAAAATAGATATCAAAGTTTGTCGTTTCTGATCCTTAGTTAATTGCTCTTTTCTCAAAACAAGCTCTGCTTTATGTTCAATATCATCAAAAAGGCTTGCCATTCGTTCTTTTTGAATCATGGATTTATCAATATTTATCAATTCTGCAATGTCTAATGCACTCCGCTCAAGCTTATTCGCTTTTAATAAATCCAATTTTTTTTGCAATAAAGATATCCTAAATAAATCTAAACCCTCAATATCGCAAATTTTTAATCCTCGATCCAAGCTCTCTAATGCTAGATATAACTTTTCCTGAGCACTATAAAGATCTGATTCAACTTCTATATGGTGAACCAGAGCATAAGGCCAATTTTTTAGTAATTGTGAAGCGGTCCTAGATTGAACTAAAGCCTCTTCAAACTTTTTCAATTTTATATTAATTGAAGTTTGCAAAGAGAGATTCTCACCCAGGTTTTTTTTTGCACGTATAATACTTGAATGATTTATTTTCAGTTCACTTTTTTCAATAATAATATTTAAAATTGAATTTGCTATAAAACATTCTTCAAGAGCCAAATCATATTGCCCCCATTTTAAAAACAAACTTGCTATTAGATGATGTTGAGAAGCTACTCCAATTGCAGCTCCTTCATATACAATTTTATTTTTCTCTTGTGCTTTTTTAAAAGCAATAAAGCGAGTAGAGTTTTCAAGCACACTAAGAGCTTCTTTGAAATAGTCTAATGCTTCATCGTAATTTTTAATTTTTACCTCGATTCGACCTAAATTGCTAAGTGATACCTTTCTACCAGCAAGACGATTTTTTTTGTCCCCTGAATTAAAAATATCTAGTGCCAGGTTATAATATTTTTTCGCCTTAAGATACTTTTCTTGCTGGTAATAGACATTCCCTATATTGATCATAAGCCAAGGCGCGGTAGGCTTGTCTAATCTCTCCCTTATTAATACAGCTTCCGTAAAATGAGACATGGCCTGTCCATACATTTGCAGATCTAAAAATATTTCACCTAAAGTATTGTGAATTCTATAATCAAACTTGGATATGCTATTCGGTTCAATCTTGCCTAACAACTCTCTAGCATACCTAATAGCTCTTTTTGGAGATTTTTTTGCCAAAACATTTAGAGAGTCAGTTGCATCTTTTTGGGAAATAGAAATATTATCATTACCATGAATGATTGATAAAAATATAAAAGCTAGAACCAGCCTATTAAAATACATGAGAGTATTTATATAATTCAAAAACATGTTATTGAGTAGTTATGGCGTAATAATATTTAAAAATTTTAGTTCCAAATTTATTAGCATTTATCAATATGACAAATATTAAAACAAATACTCTAATTGCTGCAAGAAGAGGACTAGATAAAACTTCTGCAAAAATTTTGCACGAGATATATTGCGAATATCCCAAAGAAATAACACTTGGAGAAATAAGTAAAAAATTATGCGTAGTAGAACGAACTATACAATCATCTATAAAAAAAATTAATCAATATGGCGTACCGATTGAATATAAAATTAATAAAAATAAAGATAAAATAATTCGTGCTAATATTAAGGAACCTATCTTATGGATACTTAAAGAAAAAATAGCTGCTGAAAATATGCTCAATATATTTGAGAATCTTGAACTAAATGGTAATGATATTGCAAATAATAAAAAAATAATAAATAAACGAATTTATACTGAATACCTTGATTCACTTAATGAGTTATTTGATAAATGGACTTCTCTTCGCCTTTTAGAAAAATTAGACCAACCAACTTCAAAATGAAACTCCCAAAATATTTGATTAGATCAATAGCAATTTTTTTGATAATTATTGGGGCTATAATTATATCGTATAATATATATTACTTATTTTAAGTAACATAATTAAAACTATCTTAGATTTATTCTAAATAACAGTTAAGATAGGTGGTGAAAATATTTAAAGTAAAGAATTATATTAAATATAATTATCTAATATTAGTAATTGCATTCAACCTCTCCTTTATTACTGCAAAAATTAAAGATTCCACGATCCTTCAGTTTGACCAATTTATTAATTTATCAATGAAAAATTCTAAAATTGCAGGACTCGGCATTTCCATATTTTCTAACGATTCAATTCTATACAAAAAAGGGTATGGCTACAAAGATATCAAACAAAAAAAGAAATTTACAATTAATACAATTATGAATATTGCATCTATCAGTAAAACATTTGTAGGTATATCAATTATGAATTTAGCAGAAAGAGGATTTATCAACCTTGATGAAGATGTAAACAACTTTCTTCCATTTGAAGTTTTTAATCCTCATTCTACCATTGCTATCACCCTTAGACATCTTATGAGCCACACTTCAGGAATATTAGATGACCACGATATATATTTATCTTCATACAATTATGGAAATGATTCTCCAATTAGTTTAGAAAAATTTTTAGAAAATTATTTATCAGCAGATGGAAAACATTTTTCAAAAAGTAATTTTAATAACAAACAACCAGGAGAAGAATTTGTTTACTCAAATATTGGGACAGGACTAGCAGGATTGATAGTCGAAATAATTTCTAAAAAACCATTAAATATTTTTACTAAAGAAATTATTTTTACGCCACTTGATATGAATGATACATACTGGTTTTTCTCAGAGATGGATCAATCAAAACACTCTAAATTATATAAGTTCAATTCTAAAAAAAATAGACTAGACTTAGTAAAACTATATGGACTTACTACATATCCAGATGGTGGCTTAAGAACTACCGTTAATGACCTTACAAAATATTTTATTTATTTTCTGGATAATAAAAAAATACAGAAAATAAATATTTTGGAGAAAAAGTCTATAGAAGAAATCTTTAAACCAGACTATTTTGATTATTACAGTAAATTCTGGACTATTGGAGATTCTATAGGCCATGGCGGAGGTGATCCAGGCGTTAGTACTGGTATGTTTTATAATAATGAAAATGGCATTGGCTATATATTTTTAATAAATACTAGTGGTTTTTTAAAAATGAAAGCGTTTGAACAGAAAATAATTGAATTTGGAAAGTATTTAAAACAATAATATTTTAATTCTAAGAACAGTATAACTTTATAAGTGAAATAAAAAAGAGGAAGAATATTGTATATATAGACTACTGAAAATTATAATTATTAAAAAATCGTATTTATAATTAATACCATTTCTCAATTTTCAATTCTCCAAGTTCATGAATTTCATTTTTAATCATTTTTCCATTTTCATACCAATAATTCCATTGCCCATTTTTTTCCCCTTCTATCCAAAATCCTTCTAGTTTTTTCTGACCATTATCGTACCACTCAATACATTTACCATCTCTTTTTCCATTAACCCAAGTCAGTTCTCTTTTCTTTTGTCCATTATCATACCATAAAATCCATAGTCCATTTTCCTGTCCATTTAACCATGTCACTTCGCCTTCTTTATTCCCATTTTCATACCAGCCAATCCAAAAACCATCTTTTTGACCATTTTCATAGGCACCTTTTGAAATCTTTTTTCCGTTTACATTCCACTCTTTCCATATTCCATGCTTTTTATCAGATTTATATGCACCCTCTATATATTTATTACCATTTTTAAAAAACTCTTCATATCTTACCCTTTTTATTCCATTATATGTTTTTTGATGATAAGTAAGACTTTTGATATTACCATCTTCATAAATTTCAGAATGTACTATAAATTGGGCAACTACAATTACAGGTAGAATAACTTGAGTAAATAAAAAGAAAATTTTTAATCGTATCATTATAAAATTTAAATCTTATAACAATATCAGGTTAATAATTTCGTATGTAAAAAACTACAAACCTTATATTAGTGATTTTATCAAATCTTATTTTGCTAGTGCGCCCATTGGGTCCCATGGATTGAGATGTATGGGGTCTTCTTTTAGATAAATATCTAATAATTTTTTAGGTATGTGGTCTTTATGTACTACTACTTCATAATTATACTCATCAAACCATTTATCTGTCATTATGTGGTAGCCTTTATCACCACCTTTATTTCCCCAACTATTTTCTACACGCCATTTTTTTGGATTCCCTTTCGTATCCAAATCAACCCCCGTGAATAACATAGCATGTGTCATTTGACTATCTCCATATTCAAGTCGGGAAGCTTTATCCATACCAAATTTTAAATCATAAAATGAATCATAATCAAAAAGGTCAATATCCATTACCCCTAGTTCCCTATGAAAATGCTTACTAACATCACAACCAAACCATACTGGATGATCATCTTTGAGTGAATTTACAGTAGCTCTTTTCATATCTTCACTTTCAACATTTAAATATCTGATACTATTACCTTCAACCACATTACCTAAATAATCAACAGTATATACTTTATTGTACTCTTTATCAGACATAGGGCAATTAATTAAACAAACATAATCATCTAATTTTAATCCTATGTGTTCATTGTAAAATGAATTCGGATTTAAATTTTCAAACCGCAGAAAATTCTTTTTCTTATCTCTAGTCTGCCAATCAAATGAATTTGGAGGATTACCTAGGTGAATCACCAACATTTTATAAATTTGTTCAAGCATCTGATTTTTTTCATTATTAATATCATCAAAAGAGGCCTCTTTGTTTTTTAAGCCTCTTAATATTATAGCATTCTCCCGTAGTTTTCTTGTTATCATTCTATTCATACGCATTGATCGACTAGATGAAAAAGATTCTGGCATTTCAGACTGAGGAACAACACCATATTTATTTACTAAGTTTACCCACATATCCCATTGCCCACCATCTTGGATGGGTGCATTAAGAAGGTACATCACAAGCCTAGAATTCCAATGTTTATCAGCCGTATTAATAATAGACTCTAAAAAGTAATTTGATTTTTCTAATTTATCCCAGAACATGAAATAACTTTGAGAAAATTGAAAATCTTTTAAATTATATTTTCTACCTAGATATATTCGAAAAAGATTGAGACCAGCAAAACCCCAACAACGACCACTTGATTTTTGATTAGTAGTTGGCATTTCCCCAGATACTATATCTGAAAAATTGTGATCAAGTTGACGAAAGCACTCCCAATCCATTGAGATTTCTTGCAAATCATTTCTAAAAGAAGCATTCCTAACAGCAATAGTTCTTTTATCAGCTTGAGTATTCTTATTAAATAATCTAATTGTATTTTTATCTATGTTATTATTCATTTATTATATTGGTTAATTGTTCTTTGGTTAATAATTAATTATAGTTTTTAAAACATAAAACTATCGATATAAAAATTAATTAAGGCGTACCGCGGAAAGGGCTCGAACCTTCACGCACAGAGTGCACCAGATCCTAAATCTGGCGTGTCTACCAATTCCACCACCGCGGCATAATTTTATTTCATTAAGATCATTTTTTTATGAAAGACTTTATTAGAAACTTTCAACTTATAGATATACACGCCTGCACTTACATTCATTCCATAATCATCATTACCTATCCAAGTTGAATGGTATTTCCCTGGATTTTGAAACGTATCAGCAACCAACTTTTTAATCTCTCTACCTCTTACATCAAATATACTAAGCTGTACATCAGAAGCTTTTGCAAGGTCATATGTAATTATTGTAGAAGGGTTAAATGGATTTGGATAATTTGCATAAAGCTTAAACTCTGCTGGTAGAGAAGACTCCCCATCTGCACTCAAAGTATTGACAAATTGTCCAAAGTTATCAGCAACAATATCTAATGGAAGTGCGTTTACATCACCAGCTGATATGTCATCAATCATAAACACGACTGAGGGATTATCAAGGGTATTATTAAATTGAACTTCCACTTCCATAATCGGGCCAGAACCAGGCTCAACATAGGTAACAAAATCATAACCTAAAAAGTAAAATGATCCATCTTCCGCTTCTCCTGAGTTTCCATCAATTGTACCATCTTCAAAACGATCAAGTAAAGATATATTAGTAACCGTCATATAGTCAGGCATATCTAAAATGGTAAACTCAAGTACATTTACAGTTTCTATATTTTCCATGTGAATCTCAAATGTACCAGTACCACCAGGAGTCATTTGTCCAGAAACATTTTCAATAGTACAGCCAACTGATGGCTGTCCAACAAAAAATGAATGCGGAGTACTTTCAGTATGCATTGGCAAATTATTCACATCAGCAAGTACTGCCTCGCTAACTGAAATATTAACAATTGTTGAATCTGGTATTCCTCCGAATATTTCATAGGTGACATCAACTAAATGCCCAACACCAGGCTGTATAGGACTTGTCAATGAATTATCATAAGCAGTGACACGATATCCAGTACCAAGATCCACTCCCGCATAAGACCAATTATCAAGGTTCAAAATCTCATTAAAATTTAAATCCACACCAGTAATAAATGGTGGATCAGCAAGGATATCAAACTGAATAGCATAAAGAGGCTGTGTATTTTCAAGAAAAACTGAACCAATAGTTTGTGTACCAGCATCTCCATAACCACCATAAAGATTTAGATACTGTGTCTCAATACCAACTACGTAAGTAGCACCTTCTGCAGTCCAATTAAGATCTACAAAACCTGCATCTTGTATTGAAGTACCAGCTGTATATGAAAGATTTACTGTCATTTCCTCATCAGCTACAGGATATAATACAGCCCTACAAACTGCTCCATCACCTGGTGAAAGAGACGTTCCAACACTTATACCTGTAATTGCAATTGTACCATCACCTTGATCGGCAATCTCAAGTGCCCAGTTAGAAGTTCTATCAGTTGTTAAAATATTTAAACTGTTCATAACATCAGGGTAGTCCATTATTTCAAAATAGAATAGCCCTAAATCCGATTCATTATTAATGTAAAAATCAATTGTATCCATTTGACCAGATAAAGATGCTCCATCATCCATCCATAACTCCACCCACTCAACAGGGGTAGCAGCCACAGTACCAGTAGGACCCGATTCTGAACCATCAGGATATATTGCAGTAACATAATAGTAATAAGTAGTGCTATTTACTACATCCTCATCAAGGTATGAGGTCACATCACCACCAACTTCAACAATTTCTTCAAAACCCGTAGCACTATTTAAGGATCTATAAACTTTAAACGCATCTATATCAACTGGTCTACTTTGATTTAATACTGGCTCATCAAGATTTACTTTTAAATCATAAGGGATGCCCCCACCAAAACGAGAGATAACCTCATCTTTAGGAGCAGAGAGTGCCCATTCACCCAATTCTGTTAACTCATAATGAACCAAACGCTCAACTTCTCTTGCAGCAAAAGTAATGAAAACGTCATCAATAGCCCATCCAGAGGCCCAGGCACCATTATCATTAGAATGAAATACCACGTGCAAATTTGGGACACCTGCATATTCTGATAAATCAACAGATTCTACTACCCATTCAGGACTAGGGTCCAAAGAAGCGACTTCAGTAAAATTGACACCATCTGTGCTTACTAAAACATGCGCGGTTTGGCTATATGCACCATCATAATAAGAAGCAAAATTTAGAGTTATCGTCTGAGCGCCACTTACATTCAAACCTGGTGTTATTAGGTAATCAACAGAGCCGTCATCATCGGCCATATCATCATTTGAGCACATATACCATGTATGAGAAGGAACAGTCCAAAAAGCACTAGAGCCATCCTGCGTTATGAACCATCCTTGTGCAGAATTAGTTGTTGTCGTCCAGTCCTCTGGTATCACTCCTTCTTCAAAATCTTGTTCAAAGTTTTCTGGGATAGGACCATAAGGAGGATCCCAACTAAGAAGAACCTGAGCGTCCATTCCATCTTGCGCTTGCAGATTATGCGGTTCTTCTATATAGCCTGGGGTAACAGTTACCGTACCAGAATCAACACCAGCGACCCAGTAAGTGCCACCAATACCATCCGTAACTGTAATATTTTCAAAATTCACACCAACGTTAGAATTATATGCATTATCATGTATTACCATTTCCATATTGGCAATAGGGCCATCTCCTGCTGTAATATTCCCATTTTCTGGATTATATAATATGACTCGAGTAACACCATTCCCCAACTCATTAAAATCAATTGCAAATCCTTGCGTCCGATCAGTTGTTGTAAAACCTGTTACATCTAAATAATTAGGCGTATCATGCATATCAAACTGAACGCCACCAACTAAACTTGAATTTTGTATACTAATATCAATAGATACTTGATCTAAAACATCACCAGTATCCAATCCAGCACTAAGAAAAACAACATTACCTATAGTAATAGATCCATCGCTAACACTCCCGTTAATTATATCTCCAGATGCATCACTTAATGTAATATCATAAGCATCAAGATCAACTAATGCAGAAAGTACATCCTCTCCATTGTAATGAAGATTTAAAACAGCTACTTCACTGCCCATGGGAAGACCATCTCCAGTATTACTATAAAAAATAATTCTGCCAGAACCATCGTTCAGTATATTAAAATCTGCACTGAAGTTATCTGAATCAACAGGACTTGCACCTGAAAGAGTAACAATATTTGGTACTGAAACTACATCAAATTGGAATCCTCCAACTACTTCAGTCAAATTTGTTACTGAAACAGGGACAATTATATCCTCTGTATAACCATCTACAGAAACATCACCTAAAGAGACCGTAACATCAGCAAGTGCTATATTAGTAGCAATTAAAAATAATATACTTTGAAAAAATAGTTTGTATCTGAATATCATTATATTCTCCTGAAATATCAAATATGATATATTAAAAAAATTGGCCATGAGTTATTTACTTCAGAGTAATAACCAATATACCTTTACATAAAATAACGATTTTCTACCGATAATTCACTCATAAATTATTCTTCTAATGCTTGAGATATATCAACAATAAGATCTTCTAAATCTTCAATGCCAACTGATAACCTCAATAATTTCTGTGATAGTCCCATAGAGCTTTTCAAATCTTTAGGAACGGATGCATGTGTCATATCATAAGGAACACAAATTAGACTTTCTACACCACCAAGACTCTCAGCCAAAGTAAATAACTTTATTTTACTTAAAAATTTATCTCGTGCTTGGAGCGAATTACATTCAAAAGATACCATAGAACCATATATACTTTCACCTTTAGGGTTTTTTTGTTGTTTAGAGGCAAGTAGATGTTGACTGTGATTATCTAATCCAGGATAAACTACTACTTTTGTATTAGAAGAGTTCTGAAGCATCTTTGCTATTTCCATTGCATTATCAGAATGTCTCTGCACTCTTAGGCCAAGAGTTTTTGTACTCCTTAGTAACATCCAACAATCAAAAGGGCTAAGAATTGCACCACCAGATTTTTGGATAAAATAAAGTTGCTCAGCCAAAAAAGAATTATTTGTGATTAAAACTCCTGCAACTAAATCGCTATGTCCACCAATAAATTTAGTAGCACTATGCATCACAACATCCGCACCCAGTTTTAGTGGATTTTGTCCATATGGACTCATGAAGGTATTATCTACTGCAAATTTAATATCATTATCTAAACATAAATCAGATATTGCTTGAATATCACATAATTCTAGAAGTGGATTAGTCGGAGTTTCTGCAAAAATCCATTTAGTATTTGTTTTTATTGCAGACTTAATTTTTTGAATTGATCTTGTATCCACAAAATCAAATTCAAAACCATGGCTCGATAACACCTCTACCGCCATACGATATGTTCCA
>MDTB01138685.1_pt1 | contig 10395 bp, 9 predicted proteins | sample 811161 | NCBI WGS metagenome assembly MDTB01 (sample SAMN05326650, study PRJNA326480) | marine metagenome | isolation source: seawater | place: Mediterranean Sea | collected 2009
TCTGAACGATTGGAAATACTCAATGACAAATTAAAATCCAAATTGATTAATTATCAAGAACTTTTTGATCACAACCAAAGGATGATTGTATTGGGTAACAAACTCAATGACCTTGTGGAACAATTTTTCCAAAACAACAAAAAAAGACCTTTAATTGCCGAATTATTAAGATTGGTTGAGTCGGAGAATGCTAAGAGAAAGCGCAAAAGTACAGCTCAAACTAAAAAGGATCGTGAGGTTAAGAAAGAGGTAGCCAAAGAAGTAAGTCAAAAATTGGTAAGTATTCGCAAGGAAAAAAAGAAAAAAAAAATACAGTATCCTCTACCAAAACCTAAGGTTGTCCTTAAAGTCGGTGATAAAGTAAGGATGCTTGATGGTAAATCCGTGGGTAGGATTGATGCTATTGAAAAGAAAAAAGCTATTGTGAATTATGGTCTTTTTACCACCCAAGTAGGTTTAGATCAGTTGGAAATTGTCAATTGATCTCAAACAATGATAAATAACAGCGAGATCTACTATTACTATCTCGATTGTATTAATGAGACTAATTTTTATCTATATTTTTAATAAGCTTTTTTATGTTTTTTAGGCCTCTAATGGCCACTATGATTGTGACAAAAATAAACCAGCAATAACTTATAATAAAAAATATGGTCCAAAAGGGATACTTCATTTTGATTTGATTTTAGTTATTAATGATCCAATAAACATTCCGAGACCACTCAAAAAGAAGCTCAAAATTCCAAACTTATATGGTCCAATATTTTTAACAAAAATTGATGAAAAAGAAAAGTCTTTTAGTAATAAATATGAAACAGGGATTACAGCGCCAATTACTATTGAGATCCCCGCTCCTAACGGACTGGCATCTTTAAAGTAGCAACAGGCGATCAATAGAACGCTCATACTTGACAAATATATGGTACCGGTAACCTGCATATAGACCCATAAGTCATTACTCAAAGGATACCACAAACCGTAAAGTAGAAGAAATAGACCAATGCAGCATATGAGCAATCTGTTGAAAAACAAACCTTTTTTTGAAGACCATTTGTTTTTGTGAATAGGCTCTAGAATGTCATTGTAGATGACAGAGGACCATGCAATCAAGTAGGATGAATTTGTGGACATATCTGCAGCCAACATGGAGGCAACAACAATTCCAATTAATCCCACTGGAATGAGTTGTGCTATCATATTGGGCATTGCCAAAATTGCATCTCCTTCTATATAGTTATTTGGACCAAAATAATACAATGCACTAATCCCAAAAAAAACGGGAATTACAAAGCGCATTAGCATATATGGAGAGGTTACCATATATATTCTTTTAGCAGTATTACTGTCCTTGGAGGACAAAACGCGAGAAATCATCGTTTGCCAAGTCAAAACAGATGCAAAAGCAACCAAAATATCTAATAAAAGTCTATCCCAACCGTATACATAACTTACATTGAGGCTGAGGCTTCCCGTTCCCAAATATCCGCTGGTTTTGTCTATAATGGAATACCAACCAAATTGATAAATTATGATTCCGGTAATTGAAACAAATCCAAAACACATCAATATAAATTGAATGTAATCTGTAACAAGTACTGAAATCATTCCACCAAAGACGGTATAGAATCCAACGAAAATTAAAATAGCAGTCATCATCAGCTCCAAATAGCCGGGGTCTATACCCATCGTTATACTTAAAAAACTTCCTGCCTGACGAAGAAACAACCCCATGTTTAGGAGTCCGCCGATGATTATTACAAGTCCGCTAGCCCATCGTATATTTTTACCAAATTTTTTTTTAAAAAGTTGAGGAACTGTTATAACAGCCATATTCCTCAATGGTTTGATACAAAATCCTGTATACCCCACCACAAACATAGATCCTCCTAGGGCTATTCCTGGAATTACGCCTTTTAACCCATATTTAAACCCCAACTCTGCATTTGCCATGCAGGTCGCTATTCCAAATTCTGTGGCAGCCAGACTTGCAATTCCTAAGTAAACATCAACTCCTCTATTGGCTACCAAAAAATGATCAACATTAGAGATGTACTTACGTAACCAAATTCCAATAACAAAAATTATTGAGAGATAAACCAGAATAATCGAACCATCAATAAGAAAATCAAAATTTGTCAATTCTATTGAGGTTTTTTTATCATCTCTACCAGTTTAGAAGTGATAATTTGAGATATCTTCTCCCCTTTTTCTTTTGTTGAAAAACTAGGGTTTCCTACTACTCCAGTTGCTGAAATTTCCTTTATAGTTTGAAAGTAAGAAACCACAGGAGAGTTAATCATATCACCAACCAAAGGATCAAATTTTTGTTCAGAAGGGGGTGATATAAGATCCTTACGAACCAATTCTGGTGATATATACAGCATCAGACTTGTTTCGAATTCACCTGCATGCCCAGTGCTACCGGGTCCTGATTCATTAATGTTTTTTAATTCCTGATTAACTAATTTCCACCACGTAATAAAACTAAATCTGCATTCGTGATGATTGTTTCCCAATGATTCTAAAATTACTTGACCAATACCTTGATTACCCCCATGGCTGTTCAAAAAGATAAAATTTTTAAAACCGTGAATGATCATACTTTCCACCATTTCCTCAATTAATATTTTAAAAGTTGAATGTTTAAAAGTGAGTGTTCCATTAAAGTCCATGTGATGATCAGAGCAACCAATGGGAATTGAAGGAAGTATAATACAATCCTTCTCCACCATCTGATTTAGGACCTGAAGAAAATGTTCTCCTATAAGTCTGTCGGTTGACAAGGGTAAATGTGGGCCGTGTTGTTCCGTTGCACACATTAAAATTATTACGGGTAATTCTTTATTTATTTTTTTTGTATCGTTTGTTGTAAGCTTATCCCAAATCATTATATTAAATTTTTGTTGCCCACATTTCGATTTCTACCAAAAGTCCAGCGATTAACCCCGTTTCAACAGCTGTTCTTACAGGTTTAGGATCCGTGAAAAACTTTTTATAAACCAAATTAAATCTATCCCAATGTTTTATGTCTGTTAAATAAACATTTACTTTAAACACATCGTTAAATGATACACCAGCAGAAAGGAGTTGCTTTTGACAATTACGAAGGGTTGATTCTGTTTGATCCTCAATGTTGTCACCAATGATTTCACCGCCTTTATCAATAGCTGCTTGACCTGAAATGACCACTATATTACTCCCTTTCACATTGAGTACGGGAGAGTAGGGCCCTGCAGTGAGGTGTTGGCTAGCTCCAGTGGGCACCGATTTAGCTAAAGACTCCGTTTGCCCTGACCCTTTTACATTCAAAGGGAGGTATCCCGTAAAGCCTGAGATCATCCATTTTCCATCTATTTTTACACATCTGTAAATAGTTTGCCAACTAAATGAAACTTTTTCTCCTTTAGTTTTTTCTGCAAAACCAGAGAATTTTTTATGCAATAAAGCTTTGTCCCCACTGATTTCAATTTCATCTAGATAAGTAATTTTTATCAGAATGTCATAAGGATTTTCAATCCATCCCTCACAAGCGAATTCTTTAGCTTGATTTAACCACTCCTTTTGGTATAGTTTGAGGTTGGGGAAACTAATTTTCCAGAGGTCTGGATTGCTTTCAAAATTAGCATGAACCCCCATAAATTGATCAGTGACAAAATCATCTTTGACCATATCCCAATCTTGATTCGCAAAAGCCAATGAATCTTTTTGGACCAACATCTCCCATAATTGGGATTTATCTCTCTCTTTTTCTTTATCAAATGGGTTCATGATTTATTCTTTTAATTTATTCTAAAACTTCAACTTTATTGATTAGGTAATTATTAATGGCATCCATATCGGGTTCAATACCTAGCCCTACTCCTTCTGGTAGAAAGGCATAAGGAGGTTCAATTTTAATTGGATTTTTCAACAAATCATGCTCTCTTATCAATCTGCCAAAAATATCACTTGGCCACTCGCAAGAATTCGATGCAGCACAAGAATGCATATACATAGCCTCCATAATCCCCAAATCAATTTCTGAACCATGCCAGCAAGGTAGTTCGGCAGCAGAGGCAATATTATCTAGCTTTTGAAAATTAGCTAATCCACAATTAAAATTGAATCCATCAACAGCATTTTGTTGGATCGCTTTTATTGCATCGTTAATTCTTTGACCATGATCCACATAAGGTAGTGATACATGAAGTACAATAGGTATTGATGAGTAATTTTTCAAATTGGAATACTCTCCTAACTTCCATCTAGCAATAGGGTCCTCGATACACATCGTATTACCTATTTCTTTTAAATAGTCAATTCTGGTCTTTACTTCAGAGGAACTTATCCATCTTTCGTTTGGATCAAAAATTATTTTCATATCAGGAGCAACAGTTTTAATTGCTTCTGCCCATCCCACAACATCATCCTCAAGATCGGTTTTAAATTTTATGCAGTCATAGCCCATTTTTTGAAAATTTAACGCAATATCACCGACTTCTATGGTGGATCTGTGACTAGACCAACTCCCTACTTTGACCTTATCTCGAAACGTTCCCCCAAGTAAATCAACGACTCGTATATTTTTTAAACGTGCAAAAGAATCCCAAATAGCGCACTCAAAACCGTCATAAATCCTGGTATAGGGTATGGGAATTTTTTGCCTAATAATTGTTTCGATATCAGTGCCAATAAATTTTTTAGCAATTATCTTTACTTCAACCAAGTCATTCCCTCGATAGCACTCTCCCCATCCTATAACTCCATTTGAAAGTTCAATAGAAATTAAAATCTTGGATAATTGATCAAATTGTATTGACCATCCCATCTCTGTTCCTCGTGAAAGTTTGTGAAGCGGTTTATTGATTTCTTTACTTTCGATTGTCCCTTTTTTAGCAGCTACAATGACCTCATAAAGATTTATTTTTGAAATTTTCATTTTTTTAAAAAATTAAGGCAAAAAACTGTTGCTATAAAGTAGATTGGTAAAGCCACTGTCCACCTTAATAATTTGACCTGTAATTGATTTGCTATATTCAGACATCAAGTAAACTACCATGTTTCCACAATCTAAGGCAGTTATTACATCGGGAATACTCTGATAATCCTCAATCTGATATTTGATCCACTCCTCTGGATTGTCAGACCACTCTCTAACTGCTTTTGCGTTGTACTCTGAGTATACAAATCCTGGAGCGATACCATTACAACGAATTCCATATTTTCCCAGTTCAATTGACATTCCTCTAGTAAGATTGTTGAGCGCACCTTTTGCAGATGAATAAAGAGAATACTTATCAGTTGAATTGTAAGCATGAACGGAAGAAACATTAACAATAGTTCCTTTGATATTGTTTTTAATACAATCAAGGGCAAATGCCTTGGAAACCATCCAAGCTCCTTTAAAATTGGTATTAAATATTTTATCAAATTCTTCAAAGTCTGTCAAATGAGCTGGTTTTCTATGTCCTATCCCAGCGTTATTGACTACACCATGTAAAGGGCCTAACTCAGCGTTAATTTGATCAAACAAACCTTTTACATGTACCTCGTTACTGATGTCAGCCACTATTCCAATTGCATTTTTGTATTTCTTTATTGCTTGATTTACATTTTTTTCAGAGAGATCATTGATAACTAGTCTTCCACTAGCATTATCAATGGCTTCACAGACTCCTGAACCGACACCAGAACCTGCACTTCCAGTTACTAGGAAATTTTTATTTGAAAAATCTACTTTCATAACGTTTTACATAATACCGTATTTGTTAAAAGCTTCCACAGTACTCATTCCTGTTTCTATTGATTTTCGAACTAAATTCTCTCCATTTGATTTTTCACCTGCTAGTTCGATTACCTTTTTTTCAATTTCTTGGGGAATGATACAAACTCCGTCTATATCCCCAAAAACAATATCTCCGGGTGAAATTTTTACATTATCCATTTGTATGGGAACCCTATAATCAATTACTTTTCCTCTTGGCGCTTGATCCTGTGAATAATTGCCATATGAGAAAGTTGGAAAATTTAATTTTAAGATACCGTGAGTGTCTCTAGAGTAACCGTCTAAAACAGCACCTAGCGCTCCACAATGAATGGCTCGTAGACTCATGAGTTCCCCCCAAAGAGAATAAGTAGGACTCCCACCAGTACATAGGTATATCTCATTTTCTTTTAGCTGATCCAAAGCCTCAAGCATCAACCCAAAGGGTTTTGACAGTGGCTCATTTTTAGATGATGATTGATTGTGTAAAGTATCTGCCTCTAGAACAGGCATTGCCCTTCCAATGACAACCATATCATCTCTTAAAGGTTTGATCTTTGGATTTAGAAATTGATTTTGATACCCTAGTTGATCCATAATATCACCAACTACTGCTGTGAATAAATTATTTTTTATGTAGTCAAAAAATTTTTTGTCTTTTTTTGTTTTCATTGTATATAATTAGTAAGTGGCTCTGCCACCTGAAATGTCAAAAATAGCCCCGGTGTTGAAGCTAGCTTCCTTTGAAGCAATCCATAAGCAAAGGGAAGTTACCTCATCCACGGTGCCTGATCTTTTCATGGGTATTTTTTCAATCATATAATCCAACATTTTTGGATCGGTTCCACTATTCATTTCAGAGGATATTAAACCAGGGGCAACACCATTGACCGTAATATTGGTTTGGGCCAGTTCCTTACCTAGGCCCTTAACCATCCCTATTAATGCGGCCTTTGAAGAAGAGTATCCCACCATACCTGGATTGCCTTCTTTCCCGGCAATGGATGAAATATGTATTATTCTACCATAATTTTTTTCTTTCATTATGGGAATAACTGCTTGGGAAATTATAAATGCACCTACAAGATTAACATTTAATACATTCATAAAATCCTTTAATTCGTAATCCTCTATATTGCAATTGGTGGGGCCTACAATACCAGCAGAATTGATTAGGATATCTATTCTACTATGCAAGCGTATGATTTCTTCGATACACTGCTTTACTTTCTTTTCATTTGAAATATCAAGGGTGTAGGTCTCAACATCTCCTCCACAATTTAAAATTTTATGCTTTACATTGCAGATCTCATTCACGAGTATATCAATAATGACTAGTTTTGCCCCCTCATTAGATAATCGGGTTGCGATAGCTTCTCCTATTCCTCTTCCCCCTCCAAAAACAACTGCGATTTGATCCGTAAATCTCAACTTCGTCTGTAAATAATCAGACCTCGTGTGGTCTATTTGTTAAACAATATCAAATATTGGTATAATATATTAAATATTAACATGATTTAGCTTTAAGTTGTTTTCAATTAAGATTAAAACTCTGATAAAGTTTCAATAACTATTCAAAAAGTGATTTAGATAAATTTTATTTAAACTACTTATTGGGCTGATAGTGATCATCCCATTTTTTTTCTATGGGGTGTATGAAGTTTACCCAAAGATTTGGCGACTATCATAGATACAGAGGCATCTCCCGTAATATTTACTACCGTTCGGCACATATCCAAAGGGCGATCAATTGCAAAAATCAGTGCCAATCCTGATTCTGGAATTCCCGCCTGCCCCAATACAATAACCAACATCACGATTCCAGCCCCCGGAACTGCTGCTGCTCCTACAGAGGCCAATGTCGCGGTCATTATAATTCCTAGCTGGGTACCCATGCTCAAATCCATATCAAATGCCTGAGCAATAAAGACAGCAGCTACAGCTTGATATAGACTTGTTCCGTCCATATTGATGGTTGCCCCTATTGGTAGAACAAAACTGGCCACTTCTTCATCTACACCTAGATGTCCTTCTACGCGTTCCTTGGTAACGGGAAGTGTAGCGGCACTTGAGCTTGTAGAAAAGGCTAATAATTGAGCAGGGGCAATCCCTTCCATAAATTTTTTGGGTTTAAAATTTACAAATAAACGTACCAGTAGAAGATAAAATAATCCCATCAAAAGTAATCCAACTAAGAGGGTAAATGCATACATACCCAAAGCGCGGAATAAATCCAAACTCGGTGATTCAACCACCAATGCTGCTAATAAAGCAAATACCCCATAAGGTGCTACAAGCATAATCAAATCAACCAATTTGAGAATAACCTCATTAAAGGCATCAAAGAAATCTTTAACGGGTTTTGACTTTTCTTGTGGAATCAAGATCAACCCGATTCCAAAAAACAAGGTAAAAAAGATGACCTGTAACATGTTTCCATTATCGGTTGTGGCTTTAAAAATATTATCAGGAACCAAGTCTACCAGAGCTTGAAGAGGCCCTGTATCTTTTTGTTTTTGCGCAACCGATTGTTTATCAGCAGTATACGATTGATAGGAAACTACCAATTCCTGGCGTGTTTCTTCGCTAATACTGGTTCCAGGTTTTATCGTGTTGACCATAATCAAACCAATCGTCACTGCGGCCACTGTAGTCGTAATATAAATCCCAATTGTACGTCCCCCCATGAGTGACAATTTGGAGATGTCCTTGAGGTCGGAAACTCCTTTGATTAAAGAACCTAATATCAGAGGGATTGCGATCAATTTGAGTGCATTGATGAATATTGTACCAAAAGGTTTTACCCAATCAGAAATTAATTTAGGACCGGATTCAAATTGTGTAAAAATTACACCAACGAGGACACCGAGGATCATGCCCAGCATAATACTCCAGTGTAGTGGGATTTTTTTCATGTTATATTTTGACGGCTCTATTCAAAAGCGTAAGATCGGCGAGTACCATAGCTGCCATAGCCTCTATAATGGGAACTGCTCTCGGTACTACACAAGGATCGTGCCTTCCTTTGCCTTGCATTTCAACTGTCTCTCCTTTGTTGTTGATCGTTTGCTGTGATTGCATAATAGTTGCTACAGGCTTAAAAGCCACTTTGAAGTAGATGTCCATCCCGTTGGAAATACCCCCTTGTATTCCACCCGATTGGTTGGTTTGGGTCGTTCCATCGGCATTATATAAATCATTATGATTGCTGCCCCTGTCTTTGGCACCTGCAAAACCACTTCCATATTCAAAACCTTTTACGGCATTGATCGAGAGCATAGCCTTTCCCAATTCTGCATGAAGTTTGTTAAAAACAGGTTCACCCAGTCCGGCGGGAACGTTTTGGATCACGCAACTGATAACGCCTCCTACGGTATCTCCTTCTTTACGAATTTGCTTGATGTAGTCTTCCATATCCGATGCTTTTTGGGGATCCGGACAACGTACATGGTTTTGTTCAATGATTTCAAAATCGACTTCTTTGTAGGATTTATCCATTTGAATCTCACCAACAGCCGACACATAGGCCGTGAATTTGATGTCATTGAGAAACTGCTTGGCAATAGCCCCTGCCACAACCCTACTGGCAGTTTCTCGTGCTGAACTTCTTCCGCCCCCTCTGTAGTCTCTGATACCATATTTGTCGTCATAAACCTTATCGGCATGAGAAGGGCGGTATTGATCCTTTATGTGGTCGTAATCCCTAGATTTCTGATTAGTATTGAAAATTGCAAAACCAATCGGTGCTCCGGTGGTTTTGCCTTCAAAAATCCCAGAAAAAAACTCAACCTCATCAGGCTCCTTCCTTTGTGTTACTATTGTCGATTGACCAGGTTTTCGGCGGTTGAGATCCCTTTGTATGGCATCCATATCAAGCTCAATACCAGAGGGACATCCATCTATAACTCCTCCAATAGCATACCCGTGGGACTCTCCGAATGAAGTTAATTGAAACAGATTTCCAAATGTATTTCCTGACATGTGTTTGTAAAATGCAAAGATAATAGGAAAGTTTTGATTAATCTTGAATCAAAAGACCCTATCCCCTAGACAGAGAGAAATAATTTATGGTGATGAGAACTAGTATCTTGTTTTTTTGGATCAAATACCACCATACCCAATTTGAAGAAATTGATGGTAAGGACAATGCCTTTCTTCATACATATCTCTCGCCATGCCCTTCTCATTCCGTCACTCCAGTTAATGTCATCGAAAATAACGATGGCCTTGTCCGCAAGGTTGTCTTTTAACATTTCAAAATAATTTAACGTTGCCTCATGCTGGTGGTTTCCATCGATAAAGACTAAATCAAAGCGAGTCTTACTTTTTACTACCTCTGGTAATATTTTATCGTACAATCCGTGTATCACCTCAAAGCGATCCTCACTTGAAAGCGCATCAAATCGGGTTGAAGCAATTTCGCAAAGTTCTTTTACCCCTTCAATTGTTATGAATTTTATATTCTTCTTATTCTCCAAACCTTTGATAAAGTACTGACCCGAAACTCCCAGATTAGTTCCGATTTCAAGAATATTATTTACAATACTCGTCTTGCAGAGCAGATAAAAAAACCGAACCCAAATTTCCGGAGATGCTGCGCGACGGGCAACTTCGGCTATGGTCATTTCTGCAGAGGATCCAATTTCTTCAAA
>MDTB01204312.1_pt1 | contig 10395 bp, 13 predicted proteins | sample 811161 | NCBI WGS metagenome assembly MDTB01 (sample SAMN05326650, study PRJNA326480) | marine metagenome | isolation source: seawater | place: Mediterranean Sea | collected 2009
TCCCAGAATTGACCTACAGTTTTTACCCCTCAATTGCAAAGTTATTTAAAATTCCCTTCTCAACATTTCAGTTAAAAAAGGACTTTAGTTTAGATCTAAGCGATATCGACCCTGATTCAAAATCTGTAATTTTTCCAAACCCGAATGCTATAACCGGGATTGCTCTTTCCATTGACGCAATCGATCGATTTGTTAGAGAAAATCCCGATAAATTAATTATCATCGATGAGGCATACGCGGATTTTAGCAAAGGTTCTTGCATTCCCCTAATTAATAGTTATTCAAATATTCTTGTAATTCAAACATTCTCTAAATCGAGAGGTATGGCGGGATTGAGAGTAGGATTTTGTTTTGGTGGGCAATCTTTAATTGATGGCCTCAGGTCCGTAAAGAATAGCTTTAACTCTTATCCCGTTGATACATTAGCTTCTTTAGCAGCAATATCTGCTACAAATGATGATTTGTGGTTTGAGAATAATATTGAAAATATAGTCAAAACACGATCGTATTTTTCACAAGAATTAGAAAAAATTGGATTTCGAGTCTTGCCCTCTTCGACCAACTTTGTTCTAATTACTCATCCTAATCTTGAGGCAGAATTTTTAAGAGACCACTTGTTTAAAAACAAGATATTAGTCAGACATTTCCCGGAAACTAGCGTGTCAAATTGGCTGAGGATTACGATAGGTAAACGGGAAGATTGTGACTTGCTTTTATCTGTCCTAAAACAAAAGATTTCAGGGGCAAACTAGATTTTCCGTTTTTTAAATCTCAGTTCTGCTGATAATGCATGAGCGGTTAGGGTCTCACCTCTTGCTAAAGTAGAAGCGATAGGGCCGAGCTCTGCTGCACCTTTTTCCGAAACATTTATTACACTTGTTCTTTTTAGAAAATCAAATACGCTTAGACCCGATGAAAATCGTGCTGACCCAGAAGTTGGTAAGACATGATTCGGCCCCGCACAGTAATCTCCCAATGCCTCTGATGAAAATTTACCCGCGAAGATTGAACCGGCATTTTTAATTTTAGAAATAAGCTCTACAGGTTTTTCAACAGCTAATTCCAAATGTTCTGGCGCTATTTGATTTGTAAGCGCACAAGCTTCATCCATGTCTTTTACTTTTACCAAGGCACCATTTCGATTTAAGGATTCCCGTATAATTCCAGCCCTTGACATTTTGGTTAACATATTCGGAATACATTTTTTTACCTGATCCAGTAAAACATCCGAAGGGCTTATCAGAATCGCTCGAGCGAGTTCATCATGCTCTGCCTGAGAAAACAAATCCATTGTAATCCATTCTGGATCAGCACTCCCATCAGCGATAATTAGGATCTCTGAAGGCCCAGCAACCATATCAATGCCAACTGAACCAAAAACCTGACGCTTCGCCTCAGCAACATACGCATTCCCTGGGCCAACTATCTTATCAACTCTCGGAATACTTCGAGTACCAAAAGCCAACGCAGCAATTGCCTGAGCTCCTCCAATGTTAAAAATTTTATCGACCCCTGAAATAGCCGCAGCAGCGAGAACCAATTCGTTTATCTCTCCACTACTTGAGGGTACTACCATGACAATTTCGTCTACACCAGCGACAGAGGCAGGGACAGCATTCATCATCACAGATGACGGATAAGCAGCTTTTCCTCCAGGCACATAAATTCCCACTTTCTCGAGCGGCAAAACTCGCATTGAAAAATGTGAGCCATTCGAATCAGTATATGAATAAGGATCCATCTTTTGATGGGTGTGGTATTGCTTAATTCTATTATAAGCCTTTTCCATGGCGATTATCTGATCTTTTGAACCAGCATTCAATATTCTCTTTTTCATATCACCATCTAATAAAATTTGTTTGACGCCGGAAAACGAATTTCCATCAAATTTCTTAGAATATTCTGCTACCGCAAAATCACCATTTAATTTTACATCCTCTATAATTTGCTTAACTGTCTCCGAAATTTTGGCTTGATCTGGCGCCGAGACAGATATTAGATTTACAAAATCATCATTAAAACTCTCTTGTTTGCTGTCAAGTTTCTTAATCATTGATAGTTTTTCCTAGCCTTTTTTCTTCTGCAACCAATCGCAACCCCTCTAAAATCTCGGTTATCGAATTATCTTTTAATTTCAAAGATGCTTTATTAATTATTAATCTCGATGAGATATTCTTGATAAGTTCAACTTCGACCAACCCGTTAGCTTTCAAAGTTCTTCCCGTCGAAACAAGATCAACAACAGCATGAGCGAGATCTACAAGCGGCGCTAGTTCAATTGAACCATAGAGTTTCACGAGATTAACGTTTTTCCCTTTCTTGCAGAAATATTCGAGCGTTTGCTTAGGATATTTCGTCGCAATAGTTATCGGCAAATCAGATTCAAGCATTGCCTTATAGATCTCAATCTCTGCAGCCGCAACCGACAGCTTACATAACCCTATCCCTAAATCAAGCGGTTGATACACATCTCCGGAGTCTAACTCTTCCAAAACGTCTGAGCCAACCACACCAATATCAGCTGCTCCATAATGTACATAAGTCGGGACATCCTGGCTACGAACAATTAGCAACCTTACTTCAGGGTCATTCGTTTTAATGACTAAATTTCTTGAAATATCATGGTAGTCAAACTCAGGGAAATCTGTTTTCCGAAGAAGCTCTGAGACCTCCTTAAAAATTCTTCCTTTTGGTAGCGCAAATGTAATCATCCTGTTATTCGCAAAACGTTAGCTCCTAGTTCAGCTAATTTCCTATCCATATCTACATAACCCCTGTCTAAATGATAGATCCTATCAACTACACTTTCTCCGTCAGCGGCCAATGCCGCTAAAACTAGTCCCGCGGATGCTCTTAAATCAGTCGCCATTAATTTTGCAGCTGATAACCGTTTTTTCCCCTGAACAACAGCAGTTCTCCCCTTAACCCTTATATCTGCGCCCATTCTTTGCATCTCAGAAACATGCATAAAACGGTTTTCAAAGATACTTTCATCAATAAGGGCAACTCCATCGCTAACTGCATTTACAGCCATTAACTGAGCTTGCATATCAGTTGCAAACCCAGGATATGGAGCCGTCTGATAACTAACCGCCTTAGGTCTCTTAGCGAAATTAACCATAAGCCCACCATTAACTTCGAGGAACTCTCCTCCACACAACCGGAGCTTCTCGTAACTTAACCCCATTATTGCCTTATCAAAATTTCTCACAAACACGCTTCCCCCGCAGGCAGCAACGGCACAAATGAAAGTGCCAGCCTCTATCCGATCAGGAATAACTCGATGGCTTGCGGCATGCAGCTGGTTTACTCCCTCCACACAAATGATATCAGTTCCTTCACCCTGAATCTTAGCACCCATGGAAATTAAACAACGAGCGAGATCAACTATTTCCGGTTCTCTAGCAGCATTTTCAATTACTGTATTTCCCTCAGCGAGGCAAGCAGCCATCATCAGGTTTTCAGTACCTGTGACCGTTACCAAATCAGTTACAATTCTAGCACCTTTCAGCTTTCTTGCTTTTGCGGTGATGTAGCCGTCCCGAAGCGTAATTTCAGCCCCCATTTTTTCCAAACCTTTTATGTGCTGATCAACAGGCCTTTGGCCTATAGCACATCCACCGGGCAGACTTACCCTTACCTCTCCGAGTCGTGCCAGAAGCGGACCTAATGTTAGGATAGAAGCTCGCATTGTCTTAACGAGTTCATACGATACTAGATTAGAGCTAAGCCCTTTGCCATTTAATACACAAGTTTTGCCTTCGAAATCTACTTCAACTTCTACGCCTAGATTACGCAACAGAGCCATTAGAGTTTGGACATCTCCTAACCTAGGAACGTTAAAAACCCTAAGTTCTTCTGACGATAATAAGGAAGCACAGAATATGGGCAAACAAGCATTTTTAGCCCCATCCAAAAAAATTTCCCCTAAAAGTCTAGTGGGACCGTTTACTTTAAATTTTTCCACTCGACTTCAGTGTACGTTTTAAATGATAAAGCATGCACATCTTCTGCAAAACAATTTCCGAGAGCATCATAAACCAACTTATGTCTGTCAACTCTGCCCAATTTATCAAAAGCATTACTCACAATTATCGCTTGAAAGTGACTTCCGTCACCTTCTACAACCAAATGAGAGACTGCGATTTTCTTACTAATAGAATCCCTGATTTTATTTTGAATTTCTTCCATATCACTCTTTCAAATTAATCTTTCGAAAATATTCTTTTAACCCTCCTTCTAACAGCTTGAGATCCTTTGTGAGTTTCGTAGCGCAAAGTCTTCCTTCTTTCAAAAATGCAACCCTGCCACAAAGAGCCTCAGCCTCCTCCAAATAATGCGTCGTAAGAATAATTGTATGGCCATCTGCGTTGAGTTTCGTTACGAAATTCCACAAGCTTTCACGCAGATCAACATCAACCCCGGCTGTGGGCTCATCCAAAACTATAATTGAGGGTTTGTGTACCAAAGCCTGGGCTATTAACACTCGTCTTTTCATACCGCCCGACAGAGACCGCATATTTGAGTTAACCCTATCTGCAAGACCCAAAGCATGTAAACACTCTTTTAACCATGCTTCATTATTTCGCAATCCAAAAAAACCAGATTGAATTCTTAAAGTCTCAATCTCAGAAAAAAAAGGATCGAAAACCAATTCTTGAGGGACGATTCCAAGATTTACCTTTACATAACTAGGGTCTTGCTTGATATTTCTTCCAAAAACTTCCACAGACCCGTCAGTTGGATCATTCAAACCCGCCAAAATGCTAATCAAAGATGTTTTCCCGGCACCATTAGAGCCAAGAAGTCCGAAAAACTCGCCCTCTTCGATTGTGAGTGAGATACCTTTTAACGCCTCAAAAATGGTTCCGTTCTTCTGGTATGTTTTCGATAAATTTTTAAAAACTATAGCACTCATCTAATAATCATTAAAAACAGCTTGTGCTATCGATGTTAAATTCAAAAGAGAGGTTAAATCATTTGGCAAATTTTGATACGTAATTTTTAAATCCTCGGAATTTCGCGCAATAAATCGTTCAATCTGAACAATAAAAACAACCGCCAGTGTATCAACTCTCTTGAGCTTAATAAAGTCAACGCAGACAGCGGTCGACTGTTCAGAGGAACCGCACCTTTTTAAGAAGTCCACTGCATTGGTTAGCTCCTGAAAAATGGTAGCTTTCGTGAGTTCCTCACCAACATAAAACCTTCGGGAGTGCTTTTTTTCCAACTCAGACATTCAAGAGTTACTTTTACTAATTAACTTGCGATTCTTTTCGTCAATTTCTTTTATTAAGCCATCAATTCCTTTGGAACTTACAATTTGAGAAAATTGCACCCGATAATTTTCCACTAGCCATAGCCCCAAAACATTTAAATCGTAAATTTTCCAACCATCCTCAGTCATCTTCATTCTGTAGTTTATAGGTACTGCCTGTCGCCCAGGCACAGAAACCCTTGTCTTAACGATTACATTTTTACCATCCTGTTTGCCTCGCGGCGGCAAAATTTTTACTTTTGCCTGCTCGGCAAACTTTATAGAACCCGAGTAGGTTAAAAGTAAAAGTTGTCTAAAAACCTTCATGAGACTTGACTTTTGACCTTCCGTAGCAGACCTCCACTCCTTTCCAACAGCAAGTGAGGTCATTTTTTCAAAATCAAGTATTGGCATGACTTTTTTGTCGACTAGTTGATTAATACTACCTAAATTCCCGCTGGCAAGATCTGGTTTGTTCTTGATCTCATTAATAATTTCCTGGGTAATTGAGGAGATAACATCCTCCGGCTTTGTCGTTTCCGCCGCCGAAAACTGTGCTATAGGACCTAATAACATTGTTATTAGAAGTTTTATTAACATTGTGTGACTCCGGTAAGGACTTTAATCTTCAATTTGAGCTTCCCTAATAGCAAAATAAGCACTTCGCATTGCCACATATCTGTCAAATGCTAGTGCATCAAAAGCTTGCTCGGCAGACAACACCCTAGCTCGTGTATCAACAACCTTTAAAGCATTCCCAACCACTTTAGTCTCTTTGGAGTCGGCAATTTTATTGAAGGGATCAGCAAACAGGTCTACTACCCTTCCGAGACCATCCCTCACAGAGCTAGGACCAAAGAGAGGCAATACAATATAAGGACCAGAAGAAACCCCATATGTTCCCAGAGTTTGCCCAGTGTCTTCATCAGTTTTCGCAACTCCAAATTTCGAAGCAACATCATTAAACCCGAGTATGCCTACGGTAGAATTAACTAGGAATCGTGTAACAGACTCAGTAGAACTACGAAAATCCAATTGAAGCGCATGTTGGATTGCAGTCATCAAATCACCAAGATTCGAAAAAAAATTAGTTATATGCATTCTCATTTTCTGTGGCACGTTCTTCTCGTAACCCTGGGCCAGCGGCTTAAGGATTGTCTTGTCTACGCTTTCATTGAATTTGAATATGGCTCGATTAGTTCCTTCCCATGGGTCACGAGGGTCGCTTGAAACCTCGTGGCGCAAAAATCCAGCACAACCTGACGCCAATACGTTAAACAAAAAGATGGTAATCAAACAATATATCTTCACTTAATTTCCGTCACAAAGTAAATGTAAATCCATACCGCTCAACCAAATAATAACATTATCAATTATTCTTGCTTTTCCTGAAAATTATAAAGAAATTGGGAAATAATATTTTCCAAAATAACCGCAGATTGTGTCAGCTCTATCTCATCAGAATCAACGAAATACTCGGTTTCAGCACCAGGCATTATCCCGAGATAATTCTCACCTAACAATCCAGAGGTGAGCACCTTAATCGAGCTATCTGTGGGAAATTTCATATCTTTGTCTACCCTCAAAAATACCTTGGCTTGATAGATTTCATCATCAAACTCTATCTTTTCAACCCTGCCCACAAGCACGCCTGAACTTCTAACAGCCGCTCGAGGCTTTAAGCCTCCGACATTATCAAAAAACGCTACTAATCTGTAACCATCTGCATAGGATGAGCCAACAAGGTTGCTTGCTTTTAATGATAAAAAAAGGATTGACATAAGGCCAAAAAGAAAAAATACTCCCACAGAAAACTTCGTTAGATTATCACTCATATCGTTATTTAATTGTTAAACATAAATGCAGTCAAGATAAAATCAAGACCTAAAATTGCAAAAGCGCTAACTACAACACATAGGGTGGTTGCAGAGGACACCCCCTCTGGTGTTGGTTTTGCAGAATTGCCCATGTAAAGAGCAATTTGTGTAATGGCCAAACCAAAGATACAACTTTTAGCTATCCCATTGAGAATATCGTCGCGAAAATCAACGCCACTGGACATTTGTCCCCAAAAAGCCCCCGGGTCAACACCTATCATCACGACAGCAATTAACCAACCTCCCAAGACTCCAACCGCGGAAAAAAGAGCACACAAGATAGGCACAGAGATCACTCCTCCTACGAATCTTGGGGTGAGTATTCGAACCACTGGATTAACACCCATGGCTTCCAATGCTGAAAATTGTTCCCCCGCACGCATTAGACCAATTTCAGCAGTTAAGGAAGTGCCTGCCCGCCCCGAAAAAAGCAAACTAGCGACAACTGGTCCCAACTCTCTAACGAGTGAAAGACACACTAGCAAACCAAGAGCCTCCTCTGAGCCGTAACGCCTAAGGGTGTAATAGCCCTGCAGACCTAACACCAGACCAACAAATAAGCCTGAAACAACAATGATAGCCACTGAATTATTACCAAGAAACTTTATCTGTTGTAAGACGTGCTTCAGCTTCATTCGAAAGCAAATTGTATTTTTTAGCAACTCAAAAAATAAAATTGCAAAGTCGCCAAATCGGTTGATTTTTTTTATTGTTTCTTGAATTAAATTCATAACCATAAAAGTAGGTTATCCGTCCCTCAGAAAAGCCTTAATTTCTTTAGCAGGATAGTGAAACTTGACGGGTCCCTGTAACTTTCCCTTGATAAACTGTTGCACTTCATCATTATCCGCTTTTTTTATATCTGAAGGGGTTCCCTCACAGATAATCTCAGCACCAGAGGGGCGCGATGCGAGCAAAATAACTCTATCGGCTATGACAAATGTCTCTGGCACATCATGCGTAACAATGACTGAAGTTGCTCTTAAACTATCATTAAGTTTTCTGATTAAATTTGCCGTAATTCCTAAAGAAATCGGATCTAGACCTGCGAATGGTTCATCATATAAAATTAAATCTGGATCGAGAACTGTTGCCCTTGCAAGTGCAACCCTTCGCGCCATTCCCCCAGAAATTTCAGATGGCATTAATTCAGCTGCCCCCCGTAAACCGACGGTCTCGAGTTTTAATAATACTAGGTCATTCAATAAACCGCTCGGTAAATTCAAATGCTCTCTCGCCGGAAAGGCCACATTCTCAAAACAAGAGAGATCGGTGAATAATGCTCCAAACTGAAATAAAAAACCTATTTTCTTTCTGATCTCTAGTAGTTCTTTGTTTGAAATTTTTGTCAAATCACTCCCCATAACTGACACTTTCCCGCTAGCCGGTTTTTTTAGGCCTGAAATCAAGCGCAAAAGAGTAGTTTTTCCAACACCAGAGCCCCCCATGATAGCCACAACAGTTCCTTTTTGGATTGATAGATTAAAGTCGTCTATGATAGGCTTGCCATGGTAAGAAAACGTTACGCTGCTGAGTGATACTGTGTCGGTTTGGGACATAAATTAAAAAAAATGACTTCGATAAAAACAAAATGTAATTCCAAAGATATATTAGATAGAGCAAAATTAGTACTAAAAATTGAATTTGAAGAAATTCAAGCAGTCGGTGATAAGTTAGATGACGGGTTTGTTGGAGCAATTGATCTCATTCTATCAAGTAATGGTCGAGTCATAGTCACTGGTATGGGTAAGTCGGGGCACATTGGAAAAAAAATATCAGCTACATTGGCCTCAACAGGGACATCATCGACGTTTTTGCACCCTGCGGAGGCTCATCATGGTGACTTGGGCGTGGTACAAAAAGATGATGTGATTTTAGCTATCTCTTATTCGGGTGAAACTGATGAAGTATGCAGTCTAGTGCCCCATTTCAAAAGAATCGGGACCCCGATTATTGCAATTACAGGAGATCGGAACTCAACCCTCGCCAGATTAGCCTACAGCCATATCAATGCTACTGTGAAACTAGAGGCCTGCTCGCTAAACTTAGCTCCGACAGCTAGTACGACGGTGGCATTGGCCTTAGGTGACGCATTAGCTGTTGTATTATTGGAAATGAGAGGATTCAAAGCAAATGATTTTGCCCTTACCCATCCCGCAGGGTCCTTGGGCAGGAGATTATTCGTTAAAGTAGAAGACTTAATGAGAACAGGCGAAAACTTACCGTCAGTAGGGCCTGAGAAATCAGTTGCTGAAGCGGTTTTAGAAATGAGCGCAAAACGTATGGGGATGACTTGCGTAACAAACAAGGATGAAGAAATCTTGGGAATTTTAACAGACGGTGATCTCAGAAGAATAATCTCTCGTGGAACCGATATCCATAAAAAACTAGTCTCTGAAGTAATGTCAAAAAAAGCAATGACGATCGACACCCATTCACTCGCAAGTGAGGCAGCTTTGAAAATGGAGAAAGAAAAAATAAATCATCTTTTGGTGGTGAATAAAAGAGGCAAGCTTATCGGCGCTCTTGGAATACACGATTTATTGGAAGCAAAGATCCTATAACCTTATTCATTTCGGAACTCATATGTTGAAAAAAAAATTACTGCAGCTTGAATGGATGTTTTTTGATGTTGATGGCATATTAACTGACGGAAGTTTAGTCTATGACGCCGAAGGGGAAGTATCAAAAAAATTCAATGTTTTGGATGGATATGGAATAAAAAACTTAATCCATAGTGGAATTTCAGTCGGGTTAATCAGCAGCAGAGATCACCCAGCCACTCGTGCCAGAGCCATTGAATTAGGCATCAGAAACGTCATGCTAGGCAAAAAGGATAAGTTAGAAGCTTTTATAACATGGAGCAATGCTGCGAAAGTGGACCCCAAAAATTGCGGTCACATGGGGGATGATTACCCCGATCTAGAACTATTTGATGCAGTAGGCTTTGCCGCTAGCGTTCCAAATGCGATTGAAAAGGTAAAAGAAAAAGCTGACTATATAACGAAAACAACCGGAGGCAATGGAGCTGCAAGAGAAGTCGCTGATCTAATTTTAACTACTAAAGGTTATCGTGGTGCATAATTGGAGAGATTTATCAAGCACAATTCTGCCGCCAGGCTTAGTCTTTTCTTTAGCATTAGCCACGGGAATTCTAAGCAAAACATTGCTAATTGAAAAACCAGCTAAACAGCCTTATCAAAATATTATGCAAATGTCGGGCGTTGAGATAGTTCATAGTAAATTTGAAATAGAAAAACA
>MDTB01045474.1_pt1 | contig 10394 bp, 12 predicted proteins | sample 811161 | NCBI WGS metagenome assembly MDTB01 (sample SAMN05326650, study PRJNA326480) | marine metagenome | isolation source: seawater | place: Mediterranean Sea | collected 2009
ACGGGTGTTGGTAAGACCGAGATATCAAGAAGATTATCAAAATTAGCTGAAGCACCATTTATTAAAGTTGAGGCTACAAGATTTACAGAAGTTGGCTACGTTGGAAGAGACGTTGAACAAATAGTTAGAGATCTGATTGAAATAGCTATCGCTATGGAAAAAGAGAAAAAAAGAAAAGAAGTTAAAGCGAAAGCTGAGCTTAAAGCAGAAGATAAAGTGCTAGATGCATTGGTAGGTAGCAAAGCAAGTGTTGCTACCAAAGAAAGTTTTAGAAAAAGATTGAGGAATGGTGACCTTGATAAAAATGAAATAGAAATTGAAGTTCAAGATAAAGCTTCTGGTCTTCAAAGTTTTGAGATACCTGGTATGCCAGGTGGAAATGTTGGTATGGTTAATCTTGGAGATATCCTAGGGAAGTCAATGGGAAATAAAAAAGGTAAAAAGAAAAAAATGACCGTCAAAGAATCTCATGACATCTTAGTGGCTCAAGAATCTGACAAAATGATAGAAGAAGAAAAAATTATAAAAGAAGCTAAAAAAGCAACTGAAGAAAATGGAATAGTATTTTTAGATGAAATAGACAAGGTTTCGGCAAGAAGTGATAGGGTAGGTGGGGATGTGTCTAGAGAAGGAGTTCAAAGAGATTTATTGCCATTAATTGAAGGAACAACTGTAAGCACAAAACATGGACCTATTAAAACAGATCATATTCTTTTTATAGCATCTGGGGCTTTTCAATTAGCAAAACCATCAGATCTTCTTCCTGAATTGCAAGGTAGATTACCTATTAGAGTAGAATTAAACGCTTTAAATGAAGATGACTTCAAAAGAATATTAAAAGAACCGGATAATAGTTTAATTAAACAATACAAAGAATTATTGAAAACAGAAAATGTTAATCTCGTATTTACAGATGATGGGATAGATATGTTGGCAAAAATATCTGCAGAAGTTAATTCTTCTGTTGAAAATATTGGAGCTAGAAGACTTCATACTATTATTGAAAAAGTTTTAGATGATATAAGTTTTAATGCTACAGATAAGGCAGGAGAAACTATTACTATTGACAAAAAATATGTTAATGAAAATCTAGGCAATCTAGTAAGGGATACCGACTTATCAAAATTTATTTTATAATGTTTTAAGCTTTATTATAATGGCTCCATCACCACCATCCATTCTACTAGCTTCTGCAATAGATATTATGAATGGAGATAATTCTAAATCCGATTTAATATAATCTGGTACAGAATATCTTAATTTGCTTAAATTTTTTGAGACATAAATATCTTTATCAGTATTAGAATGATTTCCTTTTCCTGTAATTAATAAAATTTCTTTATAATTTTTTTCTGCACATGATAAAATTATCTCTTTCACTTTTTCGTTTGCTTCAACTAGAGAAAGTCCATGTAAATCATATTTAAACCTATATGTGTTTAGCTGATTTCTTTCTTGAATTTTATCTTTGTTAGTAATGTCGGTTGGGTTTTTGATATAATTTTTCCAAGTATTAATATCTTCTTGAGAAATATTTTTCTTTTTTATCACTTACTAACAATTTCGGATAAATACCAATTAGGACCTTGTTTTAATATATTTCTAGTAAATTTCCAGTAATCTATGACCTGTTTTATTTTATCTGGATTTCCTTCAATTATTTTATCATCTTTCTTTTTAACTGAAATAACTTCTGAAACAAATTTTACTGAAGCAAAAACTTCATTTTTAATTCTTTCATAGTTTTCAACTCTAGATTCTTTGACACCAATAAATGTGAATTCGGATTTTATATTTTCTTTGTTTCTTGTTTGGATAGCTTGCTGAAAATTTGAGGCCATAGCAGGTGTAAGCAGATCCTTCAATTTCTTATTATCACCATTCGCAAATGAGGTAAGAATTGTTTCATAAGCAATTTCTGCGCCTTTAAGAAATTCTTTTTTTTCTTGTCCTTCCAGAACATCATGATTTTCTTTAAACCCTTTAGGATTATTATTTGGCACATTGAACTTTTTTTCAGCAAAACTTGGATAAATCTTAGTTTCATGTCCTGTTTTTCTACCTAATATATTCCTAAGTCGCAGAATTATAAAACCTGCAATCATTCCAAGTAATATTATGTCTATATAGCCAAAATTACTGCCCATAATTTGATAAATATACATTAATAATATAATTTTGTATCAGACAAATGAACTCATTTTTTCTACTATTTATTGGAGTGCCAACACTAGAAATTTTCCTTATGATTAAAATCGGAGGGGAAATAGGGGCTTTAAACACTGTATCTTTAATCTTCTTAACAGCTGTTATTGGTGTTTATTTTGCAAAGTTAGAAGGAATAAAAACTATGAGATCTGGCGCTTTAAGCCTATATCAAAATAAAGTTCCAATTTATGAAATAATCACAGGAGCATCTATTGCTATAGCCGCTTTACTTCTAATTATTCCTGGTTTTTTTACAGATATCATAGGTTTTCTACTTTTAATACCTTTCACAAGAAAGATTTTAATTAGTTTTTTTGTGAAAAAAACAAAAATACCAAATGATGAAAATAACAAAAACACATTGGATGGTGAAATCATAGAAGACAAAAAAGATGAGTTATAAAATAATTGGTAAATACATCAAATACTTAGAATTCAAAATACCAAATCCAAAAACTTTTTCTTTATTATCTAAAAATATCTCAAATTATAAAATTAATATTGATATTCAGAGCAATCAACTAAAAGAAAAGATTATTGAAGTTGAGACAACATTAAAACTCGTACCAGTTAAAAATGATTCTGAAAATATTATTACAAAAATAATATACTCATCCATCATTGAATTAAAAGATGGGATAACAAAAAAAGAGGAAATAGAAAAAATAATATTAATTAAGGTTCCATCTGAAATTTATCCTGAACTAAGAAAAATATTTATATTTGTGTTTGAAAATTCTGGATTTAAAGATATTAAAATTAGCAATAATATTGATTTTCAAAAACTTTATAACCTAAAAAAATCTCAGTAAAAATTTTTTTTTAAATCTGACTTTAAAAACTTCTTGTGTCTCTCCAGTTCTAATTCTGGTATTTTAAATATTTTCTTGCTATATATTTTGTCCTTATCGGACTTTATTTCATTTTGATTAGCTGCAGAAAGGTTAAATTTAGGTTCTCTCGCATCTAGAAGGTTGATGTAAACTTCTCTTAACAATTCGCAATCCAGCAAAGCATTGTGTTTGGTTCTTTTAGATAAGTCAATATTAAACCTCCTGCATAAAGCATCAAGAGAATTTGATATACCAGGAAATTTATTCCTTGAAATTTCTAACGAGTCAATAACTAAGTCTTTGTCGACCAATTCCTTTTTTATATCATTTAACTCACCATTTAAGAAGCTTAGGTCAAAATTTGCATTATGAATTATTATTTTTTTTCCTTTAATAAATTTCAAAAATTCATCTGCAACTTCAACAAAAGTCTCCTTGCTACTTAAAAATTCTTTTGAAAAACCATGAATCTTAAAAGCTTCATTGGGTACATCTCTTTTGGGATTTATTAATTTATGAAAAATTTTGTTAGTTGGGATTAAATCTTTGGTTTCTATACATGCTATTTCAACAATCTTATGGCCTTCCTTAAAAGATAATCCAGTTGTTTCGGTATCTAAAAAAATTTCACTCATACAATTTAATTATATTGTAAAGTTTCTTTTTTAAAATAGATAAAGATTTATTATTAACAACTATATGATCACAAAAATTCATTTTCTTGGTATCTTTAAACTGTTGCTTATTTAGTAGAAGAAATAATCTAGTATTACCGCCCTTTAGTTTATATCTTTTCAATCTTAAGCTTTTTTTAGCTTTTATAAAAATCAAGGCATCAAAATACTTTGTAAGCTTACTTTCAATTAATAGAGGAATCTCAAAAAATAAAAATTTTCTGTTTTTATGTTTTTTTAAAAAAATAAACATCTTTTTCCTTACTAGAGGGTGTATTATTTTTTCTAATTTCTTTAAGTTTTTACTTTTTTGTAAAATTTTTGTTTTTACTTTTTTTTTGAAATTTGTGCTTAAATGAAAGTTAAGTTTTTTTGAAACAAGTTTTTTAAAACTATCTTTAATATATAATTTTTTTACAACTTCATCTGCACTAAATAGTGGGCCTTTTTTTCTGGAAATAATTTTACTAGCAGTTGTTTTACCAGAGGCTATGGATCCTGTAAGGCCTATTTTAATCATTATAAATTTGAAACTAACAAGTTTAATAAATCATCATCTATTTCAGGATTAATTTTATTCCATAAATAAAAAGATTTTTGTCCTTGATAAATAAACATGTCTAAACCATTAAATGTTTTTTTTCTATTTTCTTTTAAAAATTTTAAAGTTTTAGTCTCAAGTGGATTATAGATTGTATCTATGTAAATTAAATTATCTTTAACATTATGAAAGTTAAATTCAAAATCTTTTCCATTTTTTAAACCAAGACTTGTTGCATTAATAATAATATCAAATTTACATATCTCTTTTTCTAGCGATTCCCACTCTAAAATATTTAAAAAATTAAATTTCTTCTTTAAAAAAATAGATTTTTCATGAGTACGATTTACAATTGATATGTTTTTTATTTTAGACTTTTGTAATGAAAAAATAACAGACGGAGATACTCCGCCGGCTCCTATCACTAAAGCTTTTTTATTTTCTACACTAGTAATTTCTTTTAAATATGCCGCTTGTAAACCGAACACATCCGTGTTTTCTCCGATTAAAGTATTTGTTTCATCTAAGAATATTGTATTTACTGAATTTGTAAATTTAGCATCATTAATTAATTTATCAATAAAAGGAATTACTTTTTGTTTGTATGGTAAAGTTACATTTATCCCATCTAATTCTTTGTTTCTTATTCTTTTAATAACGTTCTTTATATCTCTTTCTTCAATATTTAATAAAGTGTAACTTGCTTCAATATTGTATTTATCAAACCAGTATTTGTGTAAAAATGGTGACAGCGAGTGCGAAATTGGATTTCCAATAATTGCAAAGGATTTCTTTTTCATTTTTTATATTGCTTAATATAGTTCATTATTTGTTTTATAGGCAAACCCATTATTGAGTCCATATCTCCTTTTATATATTCAAAGAGGTTTAAGCCGTCAGCTTCTACTTGATAAACTCCATACATTAATAAAATTTCAGTTTTAATTTTATCTAGATATTTTATTAACTCCCCTTCTGCAAAATTTTTCATTTTCAATTCTGAACTTTCAGAATGATTCCAAATCATTGCTCCATTCTTTGAAATACAAACTGAACTGATGAGATAATGTTTTGAATTATTTAACTTTTTTAAAATTTCCAAAGCTTCTTCTCTAGATCTTGGTTTGTTGATTAATTGATTATTTAATGAAATTACACTATCAGCACCCAATACAAGTCGTTCAGGATGTCTGCTGCTAACTTTTGTAGATTTAATCTCAGCTAAATTTTTTGATATGATATATGGAGTAGCATTTTCAGATAAAAGAGACTCCTTCACTTCATCTTCATTTACATTTGATACTATTACTTCTGATTCTATATTATATTTATCTAAAATCTGCTTTCTCACTCCGCTTCTTGAGGCTAAAATTATTTTCATTTACTTTTTTTTATTTCAAATATTTTTAAAATGGATGCAGCTATTTCCTCAACAGATCTTCTCGTTACATCAATTATTGGCCACTTATATTTATTAAAAAGTTGTTTAGACTTATCTACCTCTTCTTTAATAAAATTAAGATCTGTATATTCCTTAATGTTATCTTCCTTCATTATGGCAACTCTATTTCTTCTAATGTCAGCCAATCTTTCTGGGTCCGCGATAAGACCAACAACGCAAGTTCTATTTTCATGAGATTTTAAGGTTTCAGGAATTTTTTGATCTAATACTAAAGGAATGTTAATTGTTTTATAACCCCTGTTCGCTAAATAAATTGATGTTGGTGTCTTATTAGTTCTGCTAACTCCAAGAAGAACGATATCAGCCTGTGCAATATCTGCTAGTTGTTTTCCGTCATCATGATGCATAGTGAACTGAATAGCTTCTATTCTTTTATAATATTCATCATCTAAAACGTGTTGTGCACTCGGTTTATGAATAGCTTTTTGATTTAATAACTTAGAAAAACTCAATATCAAATTTCCTAAAATACCGAAACATGGAATGTTATTTTTTTCACTGACGTTCGATATATATTTGGCTAACTTCGTTTCAACAATAGTATATAAAATTATAGAATTATCTAGTTGCGAACATTCTTTAATTATCTTGTCTATTTGTTGTTCGGTTCTTACAAAAACAAATTCCTTTTTTTCATATTCAAAATTAGCAAATTGAGACTTTAAAGATAAAAAAATCCGATCTAACGTTTCCCCGGTCGAGTCAGACACAAGATATACATTGTATTTTTCGTTCATATCTTTGTTAGTAATTTCTTTATAAACTCAGTTTCTTAACAGCATGTTCAAGTTTATAAAAATAATTAACAATAATTAACATTATTCTAACATTTTGTTAGTTGTTGACAGCATTATTAAACAGTTGTTTATAATCTAAATAAAATCATAGAAAATTAACTATAAATACCATGCTTTATTCAAATCACATTGTATAAAATATGTATAAATAGTTATATTAATAATTAACAAGACTTACTACACCATTTATATTTATAAACTTAAATTATATATGAAGACCTTGAGGAAAATATTAATCAGTAAAGATAAATCTTGTAAGTCCATATGGTTTATGAGACAAGCAGGTAGATATTTACCTGAGTTTAGGAAAATTAGATCTCAAAATCAAAATTTTATTGAACTTTGTTTAAATAGTAAATTAAGTTCAGAAATAACCCTTCAACCTATAAAAAGATTTAATCTAGATTCAGCAATTATTTTTTCAGATATTTTAATGACTCCTTATGCTTTGGGTCAAGAAGTAAAATTTATTAAGAATTTTGGTCCAGAGCTAAGTGAATTTAATTTAGAAAAGTTTTTGGACAAAAATGAAAGAGAATTTTCTCAAGAATTAAACCCGGTTTATAAAGCAATCGAAATAACAAGAAAAAACCTAAATAAAGATAAATCTTTAATCGCATTTATAGGAGCACCGTGGACATTGCTTGTCTATATGCTCAATCTTAAAAAAAATAAGATTGAAATAAACTTAAATAAATTAGACACAAAAAGAATTGATATAGATCAAATTTTAAATAAATTAATTAAGTTTTTGTGTATTCATATTAAAAATCAAGCAGATGCAGGTGCCGATGTAGTTCAAATATTTGATTCTTGGGCAGGCTTGATACCACAAGAAAATATTAAAGATTATTGTTTTTTACCAAATGCAAAAATAGTTGAATTTTGTAAAAAAGAGAAAATACCTAATATTTGTTTTCCCAAAGGTATTGGAGAGAAATATGAAGATTTTAATGAAATAGTAAAGCCAGATGGGATAAATTTAGATTATGAGATAGACCCGCTGTGGGCTAAAAATAAATTAAGAGGTGTAGTAATTCAAGGTGGATTGGACCCAAAAACTTTATTGAAATCTGAAAAAGAAATGTTATTAGGAGCGACGAAATACCTTCAAACATTTAAAGATATACCTTATGTTTTTAATCTAGGTCACGGCTTACTTCCAGAAACAGATCCTGATAGAGTAAATAAACTAATAAAATTTTATAGGAATTATGAATGAACAAAGATCACCCAGAAGTAAAATTTGGTAAAACTGGTGTTTTATTAATTAATCTAGGCACACCCGACTCCACAAGCTGGTGGGATATTAGAAAATATTTAAAAGAGTTTTTATCGGACAGAAGAGTAATAGAAATAAACCCTTTCATTTGGCAAATTATTTTAAATTTATTTATTTTAACTTTTAGGCCATCGAAGACAGCACATGCATATAAAAAAATTTGGAGAAAAGACAGCAATGAATCCCCTTTATTATTTTTTACAAGAAATCAGGCAACTAAACTTAGAAATAAAATAGGAAACGAAAAAATAATCGTTGATTTTGCAATGAGATATGGGAATCCAAGTATAAAGTCTCGATTAAAAAAACTCAAAGAAGAAGGGTGTGAAAATATAGTTATTTTACCTTTATATCCTCAATATGCTGCCGCCACCACAGCAACAGTCTGCGATGAAGTTTATAGATCTTTAATGAATATGAGATGGCAACCAAGCCTTCAAATTATCCCTCACTATGAGAGCGAACCCCAGTATATTGATGCTTTGATAGTTAGTATTGAAAAAAAAATTAAGGAAATAAATTGGAAGCCCGATTTAATAATTTCTTCATATCATGGAATTCCAAAGTCTTATTTTGATAAAGGAGACCCTTACCATTGTTATTGTCATAAGACCACAAGACTGATGAAGGAGAAATTTAATAAAGTCAAAATTGAATTAACATTTCAATCAAGATTCGGCCCACAAGAATGGTTAACTCCGTATACCGACAAAACTTTAGAAAGTTTACCAAGCAAGAATATAAAAAATTTATTAGTTATATGTCCAGGTTTCGCTTCAGATTGTGTTGAAACCTTAGAAGAAATAAATATTCAAGGAAGAGAATATTTTTTAAAAAATGGTGGAGAAAATTTTGATTTAATACCTTGTTTAAACGACAATTCAGATCACATTGAATTGTTTAAAAAGTTAGTTAACAAATATTTATAAAATGAATTTATATTTATTATTTAAGTCATTACATTTAATTGCTGTTATCTCTTGGATGGCCGGTCTTTTATACTTACCAAGAATATTTGTTTACCATTCTGAAGCTAACGATACATCACAAAAAACAGTTTTCAAAACTATGGAAAAAAAACTTTATAACTACATAATGATGCCAGCTATGTTAATCTCTTGGATTTTTGGAATTTTATTAATACATAGCCTAGGGTTTTCAGTTTTTTCAGAGCTATGGATGCAAATTAAAGTTATTGCAGTAGTCATATTGACTTATTACCACTTTACTTTAGGCAAATATCTTAATGATTTTGCTGTAGACAATAACCAAAAAACCTCGAAATTCTATAGGATATATAATGAAATACCCACACTTATACTTATTGTAGTAATATTTGTAGTTATATTTAAACCGCTATAATTAGGGGTTGAATTTTTTTTAAAAATCCCTATATTTTTAGTACATTCCTTAATCGACAATAATCACATGAACTTACAAGAATTAAAGCAAAAAAACCCCGCAGAGCTTATTAATGAGGCTGAGAAACTTGGCATTGAAAATCCAAGCACTCTAAGGAAACAAGAAATTTTATTTGCAATATTAAAGAAACTTGCAGAAAAAAATGAGCAAATAACTGCAATAGGAGTTTTGGAGGTATTACAAGATGGCTTTGGTTTTCTGAGAGCGATCGAGTCAAATTATCTTCCGGGTCCCGATGATATATATGTTAGTCCAAGTCAGATAAGAAGGTTTGGTTTAAGAACTGGAGACTCGGTAGAAGGAGAAATCAGAGGACCGAAAGATGCAGAAAGATATTTTGCATTATTAAAAGTAAATAAAATAAATTTCGATGCACCAGAAAAGGTTCGTAATAAAATTGCTTTTGATAATCTAACACCGTTGTATCCGAATGAAAGGATTAAGCTAGAAGTAGAGACGACAAAAGTTGAAAAAAAACCAGATAACACTGCAAGATTAATAGATCTAGTAAGTCCGATTGGCAAGGGCCAAAGGGCATTGATTGTATCTCCTCCTAGAGCGGGGAAGACAATTATTCTTCAAAATGTAGCTCAATCAATAACTGCTAATCATCCGGAGTGCTATTTAATGGTTTTATTAATTGATGAAAGACCCGAAGAAGTTACTGATATGCAGAGATCAGTCAAAGGTGAAGTTGTTGCTTCAACTTTTGATGAGCCTGCCTCAAGACATGTTGCAGTCGCTGAAATGGTTATAGAAAAAGCAAAAAGATTAGTAGAGCATAAAAAAGACGTGGTCATATTATTAGATTCAATAACTAGATTGGGAAGAGCATATAACGCAGTTATACCAAGCTCTGGAAAAGTTTTAACGGGAGGAGTTGATGCTAATGCACTCCAAAGACCAAAAAGATTTTTTGGTGCAGCGAGAAATGTGGAGGAAGGCGGATCATTAACAATCATCTCGACCGCATTAATAGATACAGGAAGTAGAATGGACGAAGTTATTTTTGAAGAATTTAAAGGAACAGGTAATTCAGAACTAATCCTAGATAGAAAGGTTGCTGATAAGAGAATTTATCCAGCCTTGGATATTACGCGTTCAGGAACAAGAAGAGAAGAACTACTTTTTGAAAAAGATGATTTATCAAAAATGAATGTTTTAAGAAGAATCAT
>MDTB01139506.1_pt1 | contig 10394 bp, 7 predicted proteins | sample 811161 | NCBI WGS metagenome assembly MDTB01 (sample SAMN05326650, study PRJNA326480) | marine metagenome | isolation source: seawater | place: Mediterranean Sea | collected 2009
AATCATGCTATCGTAATGAGGTGGTACTGAGTATCCCTGATAAACTGCAGAGTCAACTCTTACACCCAAACCTCCTGGTTGATGGTATTGTGTTATTTTACCTGGGGAAGGTATAAAACTTTCTGGATGTTCTGCATTAATACGGCACTCAATAGAATGACCTTTAATTTTGATATCATTTTGAGATATTGTTAATTCTTCACCAGAGGCTACTAATATTTGCTGCTTTACTAAATCCATCCCTGTTACCATTTCAGTGACAGGATGCTCCACTTGTAAACGAGTGTTCATTTCCATGAAGTAAAATTTATTATTTTCATATAAAAATTCAAGTGTTCCAACACCTTCATATCCTAGAGAAAAGACGGCTTTTTTACAAAGCTCACTTATTTCCACTCTTTTTTCATTTGTTAAAAGTTCACTTGGACTTTCTTCAATCAGTTTTTGATGTTTTCTTTGTATAGAGCAATCTCTTTCACCTAAAGTAACAACATTGCCATAACTATCGGCTAATATTTGTATTTCAATATGTTTAGGAGTTGTTAAGAATTTTTCTAAATAAACTGAGTCATCATTAAATGATTTCTTTGCTTCAGCTTTTGCTGAATTAATAGCGTTTTCAATTTCATTATAATTTTTAACAATCCTCATACCTTTTCCACCACCACCGCTAGCAGCTTTAACAATAATTGGTAGCTCAACATTTTTAATGAATTCTTTTATTTTTACTTTATCTGATATTTCATTTAATCCAGGTACGGTTGGAACTTGGTTATCCTCCATTATTTTTTTGGCATCAATTTTATTACCCATAACTTTGATGTGACTAGAGTGTGGGCCAATAAATTTAATATTATGTTCTTCAATAATCTCAGCAAATCTTTGATTTTCGCTTAAGAAACCATAACCTGGATGAATGCCATCAGCATTAGTTAATGTAGCCGCTGTAATAATTGCAGGAATATTTAAATAGCTGGATTGTGCCGATGCTGGTCCTACACAAATGCTTTCATCTGCCATTCTAACATGCATTGCACTTTCATCAGCTTCAGAATGAATTGCAACTGTTTTAATCCCAAGTTCCTGACAAGCTCTTAAAACTCTTAATGCTATTTCGCCCCTATTTGCGATTAAAATTTTTTTGAACATTATTCAAAAATTAGAAGATGATCTCCGAATTCAACCGGCTGACTGTTTAAAGCAACAATGTTTTTAACTACACCTGATTTTGGTGCTTTGATTTCATTAAAAGTTTTCATGGCCTCAATTAACAACAACGTATCTCCGGCTTTGACATGCTGACCTACTTTAACATATGCTGGAGAGTCAGGATCTGCAGAAAGGTAAGCAACTCCAACCATTGGTGATTTAACTATATTTTCTTCTCTTATTTCTTCGCTAGCCATTTTTTCTTCAGAAATTTTTAATTTAGATACAGGAACTTTTTCAGATATAGGAGCAATAACACTTGAGGACTCAGATGAGAGCTCAATCTCATAATCTCCTTTTTTTATTTTAATTTTAGATAAATTACTTAACTTTGCTTCTTTGGTTATTAATTTAATATTTTCTATATCTGTTTTATCAATTTTACTCATGATTTCTCACAATAAATTAAATTCTTAATTGCATCAATTGCTAGCACATATCCATTCTCACCAAAACCACATATTACTCCATTTACAGCCTCAGATGTAATGCTTTTTCTTCTGTAATCTTCTCTAGCATAGATATTAGAAATATGAATTTCTATTTTAGGTTTTAAAGTTGCCCTAAGAGCATCAAGTAAAGCTATTGATGTATGAGTGAATGCAGCAGGATTTATTATAATCCCATCAAAGTCACTGTCAACAGAGTGAATTTTTTCAATTAATTCTCCTTCATGATTACTTTGAAAAAAAGAACAAATCATATTATTATCTTTACAATATTGATCACATAAGTTTTTGATTTTTTCTAAAGTTGTATTTCCATAAAATTTTTTTTCTCTATTTCCAAGAAGATTTAAATTTGGTCCATTAATTATTAGTATTTTTTTCATTTTTTATCTTTTATTTAAAATGTTTGCTTAAAGCAAGTTTTTGGTTTTGATAGTTAGAATTAATATCTAATCCATATACCACAGATGTTTTCTTGTTCAATTTTTCATACTTAATACGCGCAATTGTTTGCCCATCTTCAAGTATAAAAGGTAACTCATTAGTTTTTACTTCCAATACAGCATAGGAGCCATCAGGGTCTCCAAAGCCCGGATCAAAAAAACCAGCATAGTGGGCTCTAAAATCACCTATGCCAGTATCATAAGGTATCATTTCTCCAGCTAAGCTGCTTGGAATGCTTATCTTTTCTTTAGATTTGAGTATATAAAATTTATTTTTTTGAATTATTAAACTATTATTAGTTGGTTTGAGAGGTTTCCAAAATTTTTTAATTGGATATAAATTAATTTTACTAAAATTTATGTATGATGAGGTTTTTTTTGCAACATATGCACATATTTCATTATCATTTGAAAGATCAACAGAAACTCGTAATCCATTTTCAATAATATTTTTTTTATTTGTAAAGATTAGTGAAGTTTTTTTATTAATTCTTTTTAAATCTTCATCATTTAAATATTTATTTGATTTTTTTCTTAATCTCATTTGATTAAGTTTATCTCCTTTTGATATTTTAATATCAAAAGATCGAGTTGTTATTTCTAAAAACATTTCTCCATTATAATTCTTGGGTATTTTTTCGTATTCATCACAATAATCTAAAATTGTTCTACAAAAAATATTTAGTCTACCTGTGCTACTTTTGGGGTTACAGTGACCTGTAATAGAATCACTCAAATGTAATGTTTCATTTAGCTTAACAATATATGTTTTATTTTTTTTAAAAATTTTAGATTTTTTTAAACTAATTTTCTTAGAATATATTTTTTTTAGTTTATCTCTTACTTTACTATCAGGACTTAGAAAACTTGTTTTTATTTCATAACATTCTTCACTTAAGGATAAATCAATACTTGAAGGTTGGATTTGTGATTTTTTAAAACTTAAACTTTTTATTTTTTTATGGTCATATAAAGAAAGATAATCATCATATACCAAGGTGCCACTCATAATTTAAGTATATAGTTTTATAATTTTTTTTAAATTGATATCTTTCGTTTGTTTATATAATTGATTAAAAATTTGATTAGCGTCTTTTTTTTTAAATAATAAAGTTTCAAAAAATAAAACCCACTCATTATATTTTAATAGCTTTGCTAAATCATGATATTTTATTAATATATTTTGATTGTTTGGAAAATATTTTAATAGATTTAAGTTATTTAAAAAAAAATCTTTGTTGAACTTATCATCATTTAAATTTATTGTTAAATTTATAAAAATGTTATATTTTATGTAATTATTATCTGATTGAGCTTGTAAAACTTTTCTATAAAACTTAATGGCTTCTTTATTATACCCATAAGATAGTAATATATCTGCTTTAGTTTCCTTAATAAAAAAATCATTCTTATTTTTTGATATTAAAAAATTTATTTTCTTTAGACTTTCTAGTAAATTTCCTGACTTAGAAAGTTGTATTGAATCATAATATATTTTGTGATCATTTTTTAGTTTAGAATTTATACCACTATCTGTGTAAGCCATAAACTTAGCCTGGATAAAATTAAACTCTCTTTGGTAATTTTTATTAAAATTGTAAAAGTCACCATTACTATTATTATCAATTATTTCATATCTTTTTTTAAAAATTGGGTGAGTTGAAAATTTTTTTAATTCTTCATCAATTAAATTTGAACCTGTCTTATTTTCTAAAATTAAAAGAAATTCTTTCACTGGGTCTGTAGGAAGTTTTAATTTGTTAATGGTCTCTATTGCATAAAAATCTGCCTCTACTTCCTGCTCTTGAGAAAAGTCTAAAAACAGGTTATTTATCATAGTCTGGTTAACAATAATTGCATTCAATATGCTGGGTTCTTGTATAATCATTGAGCCAACTACTGTTGCTAAATTACCATATGAGGTCATATTTCTTAAATTTTTAATCTCTGCTTTTCTTTTTGTAACATGATATTTTTCAAGGTGGCCGATTTCATGCGCTAGCACTCCTAGAAGAGAAACATAATTTGGAGAATATGTTAGTAATCCTGATGATAAGTAAATTATATTATCTTGAGTTACATAGGCATTAGGAAAATCATCTTTGTAAATTCTAAATTTTATTATTTTATTATAATTATTAACAGATAAAATTTCAGAATTAATTTTGTTAATAAATTTTTCAGTATGATAATCATAGATTTGAATTGCAAAAATATCTTTAGAAAATATTAAAGTAAAATAAATTAAAAGTATTAGAAAAAAATTATGACCACCAGCCAGTTTTATCATCAGTTTTGGACTCTTCATTTTTTATTTCAGAAATATCTTCTGTAGTTTTATTAATTTTTTTTTCTTTAGTTTTTTTATTATCTTTTAATTTTTTTTTGATATATTTAATTTTTCCAGTCTCTATTACATCTTCTTTATTTTTTATTTCTGTTTTTTTCTTTACTCTTGTTTTCTTTTTTATAGTATTTTTATTTATCTTATTTTCTTTTATTGCTTTTTTTTCAATATTAATATTAGTAATTTTTCCTTGAGTCTCAACTGAGGGTTCGTGTAATGAAAATTGATTATCAAATTTAAAAGTAATTTTTGACTTATAAATATTTTCAAGTTCAGTTATCTCTTTATTTTTATTATTTATTAATGTTTCTGCAAGTGAGGTATTACATTTTACTATTATATTTAACTGTTCAGAAATTTTTTCTTTAATTACATTAATTATTTGATCACTTATTGCATTTGTGTTTAAAATAAGTCCTGAGCCATTACAATAATTACATTTATCAAAAGTTTTATCAATAAGGCTTGATCTTAATCTTTGTCTGGAAAGTTCTAACAATCCAAACATGCTTATTCTTCCAACTTGAATTCTTGCCCTATCTTTGTAAAGAGCTGATTTTATAGTTTTTTCTACTTTGAAGTTATTTCTATAATCATCCATATCAATAAAATCTATAACTACTAATCCTCCCAGATCCCTTAATCTTAATTGTCTAGCTACTTCAACCGCTGCTTCCATGTTAGTTTTTAAAGCAGTATTTTCAATATTTCTCTCAGTTGTATTTTTACCAGAATTAACATCAATTGCGACAAGTGCTTCTGTAGTATTAATTACAATAGATCCGCCTGAAGGCAATTTAACTGTTAAGCTAAAGAGATCATTTATTTGATTCTCTATATTGTGATCAGCATATAAGGATTTTTCATTATCTTTATGAATTTTTATTTTTTTTGTTTGACCGGGTGTTAGATTCTTTGATAATTTCTTTATCTTATCAAATGCATCCTTCCCTTCAACTAGGATTGACTCAACATCCTCTGTTAACATATCTCTTATTGTTCTTTTTAAAATATTACCTTCTTCATAAATTAATTCGGGAGCTTGCGATTTAATAGTTAGTTGTCTTATTTTATTCCATTGAGAAATTAAAAACGATAAATCTTTAGCAATTTCTTTTTTTGTTTTTCCTATTCCTGCAGTTCTTATAATAACAGACATTTTTTCTGGGATATTTACTGAAGTTATAATTTGTTTTAATTTTTTTCTTTCCTCTATATCTCCAATTTTTCTTGAAATTCCATCATTGTTAAGGCTGTTGGGCATTAAAACACAATATCTCCCAGCAAAAGATAAAAAAGTAGTTAGAGCTGCACCCTTTAAACCCCTCTCTTCTTTATTTACTTGAACTAAAATAACTTGTCTTGGCTTTATAACGTCTTGAATTTTATATTTTCTAAAAAAGTTAATATAATTTTTTTTTGGATTAATTATTTTTATTTTTTTATTTTCATTACTCTCTTCATTCTCTAAATTATCCTCATTTAAATTATCATCCTGATCTTTGGCTATAGGTTTTTCATTATCTTCAGCGCTCTCATTATTTTCAGTTAGTTTATCATATAGTTTCTTTACTTCTTCCTTATCAGCAGAAGGAATTTTAAAATAATCAGGGTGAATTTCAGTTAAGGGTAAAAAACCATTCCTATTTGCTCCAAAATCAATAAATGCAGCTTGCAATGAGGGCTCTACTCTGGTTATTTTGGCAAGGTAAACATCTCCTTTTACTGAATTTTTTTTGTTAGATTCTATCTCGAAGTCATCTAATTTATCATTAACTGTAACTGCGATTCGTGTTTGTTCTGAATTAGACGCATCAATAAGTATTGTTTTAGACATTTTTTGGAAACTCCGTTGTGTATTTTGAATAATATTTTCATTATGAATAGAATTTGTATAAGTAATAATTTTTTGTTAATTATTCTCTATTGTCATATTTTGTTCTATTTCACAATCTAGTTTTATGAATATGTTTAAAATTTTTAAAATATTAATAATATTTTTTACTTTTTCAGCTCTTACGATGAGTTTATTGTTTTTTAGTCTTTTATGGAAATATAGTCCAGAATTACCAAGCTATAGTAAAATTCTTAAATATAAACCAGAATTATCTTCAAGGCTCTATAGTTCTGATGGGGTATTGTTGAAATCATTTCATCGTGAGGAAAGAATTTTTGTTCCAATAGAGAGGGTTCCAAAAAGATTAATTAATGCTTTTTTATCTTCAGAAGATAAAAATTTTTATACTCATTTTGGAATAGATTTTATTGCTATAATTAGAGCAACAATATCAAACATATTTTCAATTTTTAATAATCAAAAACTAATTGGAGCTTCAACTATTACGCAGCAAGTTGTTAAAAATTTATTATTATCAAATGAAGTTAGCTTCGACAGAAAGATAAAAGAGATATTGTTGTCAATAAGAGTAGAAAATATATTAAATAAAAATCAAATATTAGAACTTTATCTAAATGATATTTATCTTGGGTTTAGATCTTATGGTGTAGTTGCGGCTAGTTTAAATTATTTTAATAAATCTATTAACGAATTAGATTTAAGTGAAATTGCTTTTTTGGCATCATTACCGAAGGCGCCTAATAATTATAATCCAAAGAAAAATTATTTAAAGGCATTAGAAAGAAGAAATTGGGTAATTGATAGGATGTATGAAAATGGCCTTATATCATATGACGAGCTTAGCTTTAAAGATAGACCAATTCAAATATTTGATCGGGATAACAAATCTTTTGTTGGGGGTGATTATTTTTATGAAGAAATTAGAAAAAAACTTTTTTTAGATTATGGTACTGAAACTTTATACTCTGAGGGTTTAGTTATTAAAACGTCTTTAAATACTGATTTACAATATTTAGCAGAAGAGTCATTAATTAATGGCTTAATTAAGTATGATAAAAACCAAGGTTGGAGAGGTGCTGTTGGGAATTTGAACGAAAATAATCTTAAATTTGAAGATGCAATTAAAATATATAAAAATCCTTTTCCTAATAAATGGTTTTTGACAAAAATTGATAAAGTAGACTCATCTAAACTATTTTTATCTGGTATTAAGTTAAAAAATATTGAGATTGATCTTAGACTTCAGGAAAATAAATGGCTATTTAACAAACAATTTAAAAAAAATGATTTATTATTTATTGAAAAATATAATTCATCATATGTTGTAAGGCAAATTCCAATTGTTAATGGAGCAATTATAGTTATTGAGCCATTTTCTGGTGATATACTGGCAATGTCAGGCGGTTTAAGTTTTAATCTGAGTCAATTTAATAGGTCAACTCAAGCAAAAAGACAGCCTGGATCAGCATTTAAACCATTTGTGTATATATCGGCATTAAAACAGGGTTATACACCATCCACATTAATATTAGATGCGCCTTATGTAATTGATCAAGGCCCAGGTTTGCCAAAATGGAAACCAGCAAATTATTCTGATAAGTTTTATGGCCTAACAACTATGAGAACAGGTATTGAAAAATCAAGAAATTTGATGACTATTAGATTAGCAAATAAAATTGGTATTGATACAATTTTATCTTCAGCAAATGATTTTAGGATTGAAAAATATTTAGAAAAAAATATGTCAATGTCATTAGGGTCGGGTTTAGTGACATTAATTGATTTAGCAAATGCATATGGAATCATTGCAAATGGTGGTAAAGAAATAAAACCAAACATTATTAAAAGTATTTATTCAAGGAAAGGGAAAAAAATCTTAGATAATTCAAATAAGATTTGCAATAATTGCAAATTAGAAATTGTAAATAATAGCACTAAATTGCCTAAAATAAATAATATAGCTAAAGAAGTAGTTGACCCAAAAATAGCTTACCAAATTACTTCTATGATGGAAGGTGTTATACAAAGAGGAACAGCTAGAATTTTAAAGGATTTAAAAATGCCTCTTGCTGGTAAGACAGGTACAACTAATGATAACAAAGATGCTTGGTTTATTGGCTACTCACCTGATTTAGTAGTTGGTGTTTTTGTTGGGTATGACAATCCAAAAAACTTGGGATATAAACAAACAGGATCATCTGTTGCAGTTCCAATATTTAGAGATTTTATAAAAAATTCTAAAACTAATGAAAATAATATCCCCTTTCGAGTACCCTCTGGTTTGAGCTTTGTTACAATAAATAATAAAACTGGACTTCCTTCAAGTGATGAAGAAAGTGTTATGGAGGTATTTATTGAGGGATCAGAGCCTTATACAAAAGATGATATTAGTATTTTAGACTCACTCGGTATAATTAACAATTCCATTTCTGGAACGGGTGGTTTATTAACTAACTAATGACATCAAAGGATATAATTTTAGAAAACTTAGAGATTATAAAAAAAAATTATGATTTGCTGAGGAGGGGAGTTTGACTTTTCTGCATTAAAAATAGAATTAGCAGAATTAAAACGTAAAACTGAAAATCCTGAAATTTGGAAAGATAATAATGCAAAACCTATATTTCAGAAGTTAAAAAATTTAGAAGAAAAAATAAAAGATTTTGATATTATTAAGGATAATCTTGATTACATTGAGGATTTATTTAAGATTTCTGACTCGGAAAATAATGAAGAGTATTTTGATCAACTTTTAATTGAAACCACAAAGCTTCTTGATATTTCAGATAAATCAAGATTACAGAATTTAATGAGTGAAAATGCTGATCCTAACAATATTTTTCTTGAAATACATGCAGGAGCAGGTGGGACAGAAAGTCAAGACTGGGCTGAAATGCTTATAAGAATGTATATTAGATGGGCTGAAAAAAAAGAAGCTAAAGTATTGCTATTGCAGGAGACAAGAGGTGAGGAGGCAGGCATAAAATCTACAACAATTAAAATTGAGAAAGATTTTGCTTATGGGTGGTTAAAAAGAGAAAGTGGTATTCATAGATTAGTAAGAATTTCACCTTTTGATAGTAATAAAAGACGGCATACAAGTTTTGCAAGTGTGTGGGTTTATCCTGAGATAGATAATAAAATAGAAATTGATATTAATGAATCAGATCTAAGAATAGATACTTACAGAGCTTCAGGAGCAGGTGGACAGCATGTTAATACTACCGATAGTGCAGTGAGAATTAAGCATATTCCGACTGATATTGTTGTTCAATGTCAAAATGACAGATCTCAGCATAAAAATAAAGCCTATGCAATGAATATGCTTAAATCTAGAATTTATGAATTTGAAATACAAAAAAGAAAAGAAAAAGAAAATGTATTGAACGATCAAAAAAAACAAATAGGTTGGGGTAGTCAAATTAGATCTTATGTTTTTCACCCATATAAATTAATAAAAGATTTAAGAACAAATCATGAGTCGTCTAATATTAATGATATTATGGATGGAGATATTGATAAGTTTCTTGAAAAATCACTTTCATTGTAAAATCTAATTTTTAATTTTTATAATCCCAATATTTTTTTTTCCAACACTAATTTTTATTTTTGGAAACCTAATATAAGAATTAAGAGATAAATCTTCTGCGTTGTATATTTTGTCATTAATTTTTATGCCTTTAGATTTTATTAATCTTTTAGTGTCACCTCTGCTTTTAGTAAGATTTAATTTTTCTATTGCATCTAATATTGTGAATTTATTTTTTTTTATTTGTTTGGAATTGATCTCCAATGTTGCAACTCTATCATCAATTTTTTTTTTGTTAAAAATATTATCAGCAATCTCTTCTGCTTCTTTAGCACAAACAATTCCCCTTGTTATTTTTGTAACCTCAAATGCAAGAATTTTTTTTGCTTCATTAATTTCTTGACCTTTTAATTTTGATAATTTTGAAATTTCTTTTAAATTAATTTTTGTAAATAGTTTCAAAAATTTTTCTACGTTTTCATCATCTACATTTCTCCAAAATTGATAGAAATCAAAATTACTTAATTTATCTTGATCTAACCAAATCGCTCCTTTTGCA
>MDTB01144573.1_pt1 | contig 10394 bp, 12 predicted proteins | sample 811161 | NCBI WGS metagenome assembly MDTB01 (sample SAMN05326650, study PRJNA326480) | marine metagenome | isolation source: seawater | place: Mediterranean Sea | collected 2009
CACCGTTGCACGCAACATCAAGATACTGTATATATATCTAGTACTGTATATTTAAACAGCATTAGATATGACCTCCTATGCGGAGCTGCACTGTATCAGCAACTACTCCTTTTTACGGGGAGCATCACATCCTGAAGAATTAGTCCTCCAGGCTGCAGTACTGGGATATCAGGCACTCGCCATCACTGATGAATGTTCAATGTCTGGCGTAGTTAAAGCACATGTCGCCGCCAAGACCTGTGGGCTCAAACTCATTGTCGGAAGTGAGTTTCATCTCGAAGAGGACATTTGCATTGTTCTACTCGCCCCGACGAGGGCGGCGTATGGACAAATTTGCAACCTTATTACCACTGCTCGTCGGCGGGCAAACAAGGGAAGTTATCGGCTCGCCCTAAAGGATCTGGAATTTAGCTGCAGTGAGTGTCTGGCATTGCTCATACCGATTCCAGACGCACCCACGATTCAACCTGCTCAGATGCTAATTTTAAAATCGCTGTTTGAGGCCCGTCTATGGATTGGTCTCGAGCTATTCCCCGACGGTAAATCTCTATCGCAGTTCGAACACGTTATTAATTTATCGAAAACGTACCAATTACCACTCACTGCAAGTGGCGACGTCCACATGCATCATGCTGATCGCAAGGTACTACTGGATGTTGTATCCGCAATACGAATGAAACAATCGGTGCAACTGGCAGGAAGACTTCTGTTTAGTAACAGGGAGAAGCACCTACGCTCATTATCCCTGCTACAAAAACTTTATCCGGAAGCGCTATTGGACGCCACTACACAGATAGCTGATCGCTGCCAGTTTTCACTCGATGAACTACGATACGAATACCCCGAAGAACTTGTTCCACCACACCTGACACCAGCAGCTTATCTACGACAGTTAGTGAGAATGGGCGCTGTAAAACGTTGGCCAAATGGCACACCTGATCACGTACAGGCACTAATCGAAAGAGAGTTAGCGTTGATCGCTGAACTACACTATGAATACTACTTCCTGACAGTTTTTGACATTGTGCATTTTGCACGCAGTCAGGAAATTCTGTGTCAGGGGCGAGGATCTGCAGCCAACAGTGCTGTTTGCTATTGTCTTGAAATTACTGAAGTGGATCCTTCCCGCATTAATCTTTTGTTTGAACGATTCATATCCAAAGAGCGCAATGAACCACCGGATATTGATGTCGATTTTGAACACGAGCGCCGCGAAGAAGTCATTCAATATATCTACAAAAAATATGGTCGGCATCGTGCAGCCATAGCAGCAACAGTGATTACCTATCGCCCTAAAAGTGCTGTTCGTGATGTTGGCAAAGCGCTCGGTATGGATTCACAATTAGTAGACCACCTGGCCAAATCGTTATCCTGGTGGGACAAGCGAGAAGAATTACAAGACCGTTTTTCTGAAGCCGGTGTCAATCCACGAAGCCCTGTAGTTAATCAATTTCTGACTCTGATTAATCAAATCCTCGGATTCCCTCGTCATCTGTCCCAACATGTCGGGGGATTTATTATCTCAAGCGGCCCCCTCTCCCAACTGGTACCTGTAGAAAATGCGGCCATGGAAGATCGCACAATTATCCAGTGGGACAAGGATGACCTGGAATCTTTAGGGCTGCTTAAAGTCGATGTGCTCGCGCTTGGCATGCTGACATCAATTCGTAAAAGTCTGGATTTAATCAATACATACCGTCAGACCCATCTAACACTTGCACAAATCCCACCAGAAGACCCTAAGACTTACGAGATGCTGCAAAAAGGTGACAGTGTGGGTGTCTTTCAGGTTGAATCCAGAGCACAAATTTCAATGCTGCCTCGTCTAAAACCAAAATGTTTCTACGACCTGGTAATTGAAGTTGCTATCGTCAGGCCAGGACCCATTCAGGGGAACATGGTTCACCCCTATCTGCGTCGGCGTAATAACGAAGAGTCAGTATCCTATGCTAATAACGAAGTCAGAGAAGTCCTGGAGCGCACACTTGGCGTACCTATTTTCCAGGAACAGGTGATAAAGCTGGCAGTTGTAGCCGCAGGGTTTACTCCAGGTGAAGCAGACCAGTTGCGACGAGCTATGGCAGCCTGGAAACGACGTGGAGGATTGGAAAAATTCCAGCAGAAGTTGATCGATGGGATGTTACAACGAGGCCATGAGAGAGCGTTTGCCGAACGGATTTTTGAACAGATCAAGGGGTTTGGCGAATATGGATTTCCAGAATCTCATGCCGCAAGCTTCGCACTACTGGTCTACGTTTCTGCCTGGCTAAAACGACATGAACCTGCCGCGTTCTATTGCGGACTGCTTAACAGTCAACCAATGGGCTTTTATTCACCATCACAGCTTGTTCAGGACGCACAGCGACATCAGGTCGAGATCTTTCCCGTAGACATCCTGTGTAGCGAATGGGAATCAACATTGACTGGCCATACAAACACACCAGCAATACGCCTGGGCTTCCAAAGAATTAAAGGCTTTCGGGAAGAAACAGCCTTGCGAATCATTCAGGCAAGAAAACAAAAACCGATACAGAGCATTCAGGATATCTCTACCAGGGCAAAACTGGACCGCGGTGATCTTTCAAGGCTGACAGAGGGTGGCGCATTTAAGCAATTGTCTGGTCATCGATATCAAACTCACTGGGACGTTCAGGGCATTCTTCCGAATACACCCCTCATTGATCATGTTGCTGACAATGAAGAGCATTACCAGGTCGCACGCTCCCCATCGGAGCCCGAGAATTTGCATGCTGATTACACAAGCCTTGGGCTGACTTTGGGTCGTCACCCCATGGCTCTGCTTCGTGACTACGGAAAACCGTTTGATCAATGCCATACAGCACGTGATCTTGAAGCTGTAAGACATGGACGTATGGTCCAGGTATCAGGCATTGTAACGGGGCGACAGCGTCCCGGATCTGCATCCGGAGTCATCTTCCTTACGCTTGAGGATGAAACTAACAACATTAATGTGGTTATCTGGACGCGAATACTTGAGCGTTTTCGTGCCGCAGTCGTACAGGGGCGACTGTTGTTGGTTAAAGGAATTGTAGAACGAGAAGCCTCAGTTATTCACGTAATTGCGGGGCACATTACTGACCTCAGCCACCACCTTGAGCACTTTTCATTGCGCTCAAGAGACTTTCATTAGCCAATGATAGGTGACTACCTTTCGTTAGCTAGAAGGGCAAGACTACAGTAGAATCCATAAGCACGTCACACTCTGACAGCTAATGGCTCGTTCTAAAAAACAGCAATCGCGTAACGCTACAACCAAAGTGCTAGTGGTCGATGACCACCAGCTGGTTCGCACTGGCACCTCTCGGCTGCTGGAGGATATTGAAGATATCGAGATCGTTGGGCAAGCCAAGAGCGGAGAAGAAGCCATTAAACAGGTGAGATCCCTGAAGCCGGATGTTGTATTAATGGACGTTCAGATGCCTGGGATCGGAGGACTGGAAGCAACGCGGCGCTGCTTGCGATTACACCCTGCACTAAAAGTCATCGCAGTCACTGTATACGAAGAGGAACCCTTCCCCAGCAAATTGTTATAGATCGGCGCAATGGGCTACCTGACAAAGAAAGCCGATGTGCAGGAAATGGCCCATGCGATACGAACAGTGATGGGGAATGAGCGTTATATTTCGGCAGAAATTGCCCAACAACTTGCATTACGACCTTTTAACGCAGATACCAGTACGCCATTTGAGTCTCTTACAGCAAGAGAGATGCAAGTCACGCTGTTGGTAGTAAACGGGAATCGGGTTGCGGAGATCTCTGACGTACTTAACCTAAGCCCAAAAACCGTGAATAGCTATCGATACAGGATTTTGGGAAAGCTGCACATACGTAATGACGTAGAATTAACCAAGCTAGCAGTAAAACATGGTCTTATGGAGACTGAAAACTAACTGATATTTAGCTGCACACCGGGTTTAGCGCCGAAGCAAGGTCGTCGACTATCAACTCACGCTTTTTCCGACTCGCGTTCATATGAAACGAAACTCGATTGTAGTTTTCAGCTTCAAAGTCAGCCTGGCTGGGGTGATCTTTAAGTAACGGGTAAATATTGTCAGTTTCACCGACGAAGATACAACGCTCTCCCGCTTCGCTCACCTCAGAGATCACGTATACACCTGGAATGAAATCGTTGAACTGCATATCCTTGGTATACACATTCAGATGGTAAGCTTCACCTGAATTACCAGTAACTGTGTTTTCACCTACTTTAGGCATGTGGTTTTCCCTTCACGTTTTCTCAGAGGATATTTTGCCGAGCACAAAAGTACAACTTACATTCCATGGTTGAAAGCGAAAATCTAACTGAGGGCTCTATATCCCGACACATCGCACGACTATCCGGTGTGATGATCGTTGGGTTTATCGCTATGACTCTGGGTCAGTTAGTCGAGATTTTTTACCTCGGCGTTGTGGGGCTCGATGCCCTCGCTGCGATCACCTATTCCTTCCCCCTAACAATGTCGCTATCAGCCTTTATCCGGGGTATCGGAATCGGTGCCTCCTCGATAGTGGCACGCGCTCTGGGTGAAGCCAATCGGCATGTTGCCGCCGTAATCACAACCCATTGTTGGCTATTGATCATTATCGTAACCGCGACTTTTACTATCGTCGGCTTTTATTGTGCAGAAACAATATTCCGGACAATGGGTGCAAAAGGTGAAGTCCTAAATCTGGCAACCACATACACCCGGATTTGGCTGATTGGATACCCAATGATCGGTATGGCGATGGTGACCAACGGCGTCATTCGCTCTTTTGGTAACGCGAGTTACTCCGCGTCTATTATGTTAAGCGCGCCCATCTTACAGGTCGTGCTCGGACCATTTTTAATTTTTGGACTCCTGGGCCTTCCGGAACTTGGACTAATGGGTGCAGCAGTAGTAGCAGTTGCTGGCGGTGCCTGTCAGTTTCTGGTGGCCTGTCACTGGTACTTTCTGCGAGAAAAACTGTTTCGCCACGAGCTCAAGTCTTTGTGGGCATCTTGTCGAGATATTTTGCATGTAGGTATACCAGCGGCTTCGACCAATCTTATTCAACCATTCTCTACTGGCGTAACTACCTGGCTACTGTCTGGCTACGGCGTCACAATCGTTGCAGGTTTCGGCGTAGCGAGCAGAATTGAGTCAGTAGTAGCCATGGTCACAGTGGGTTTTGCAACGAGCATTGTGCCGATAGTCGGACAAAACTGGGGCGCTGGAAAATTTGAAAGGGTGCGAGAGGCGCTCAAGACCTGTTACCTGGCTTGTCACGGATGGGGATTACTGGCAGCGGTCGGGATGTGGATCGGTGCTGAATTTCTGGTTCGACTCATCAGCGACGATGAACGAATCGTAGAAAGTGCGGTGTGGTTTCTCTATATCGTACCGATAAGCATTGGGTTTATGGGCATGATCAATATAGCTACCCATTCATTTAACGCGCTTCGCAATCCTGGACCCGCATTGATATTGTCACTCGCGAGGCTTCTGATCGTGTACGTCCCTCTCGCTGTAATCCTTGGCTTTTGGTTCGGTTATCAGGGAATTTTCATCGCCATCGCGCTAAGCAATATAGGCGTTGGAATAATCGCGTTGTTTTGGAATAACAGTGTACTTGCTAACCGCTTAGCACAACTCTCGCGTTGACAAACCCGGGTGCATCCTGACGGTCGATTGAAATTTGCTCCACGGAGACCCCCTGCTTCTCATTCAAACGAACAATCCAATCAACAAAGACATTAAAAGAAACATTATCGAACCAAACACTGACAGCCGAGTCACCCTCAGGCTGAATGCGATTCGGGGTTATGCCTAGTTGACGCGCAGAGTTGGACACTTCAGTAATCAATGACTGCCCCGTTGCCCGCACAACCTTAGTCCCGGAAGCGGCACGCGCTTGTTTCTCACTCGCGCGCATATATTGAAGCAGGCTGAATTGTGCATCGCGTTTCTGCAGGCTTGATTCATAATAGCTGTTGATCGGCGACCAGATCGCAAGATAGACAACCACCGCAACCAGAAAAACGGCCAGCAGCTGCAGAGAAACTCTTTCTTGGCGCTCTAGTGCATTGAATCGTTCAACGTAGGGGGTGATCCTTCCTGGGATATCCATCATGCCCCTCCGAAGCTCTTGATTTTAATACTACCTCGCACAGAGTCTTCCTGTTGAGATATGATACCTATCTCCGCATCCAGGCCAACCTTGTTCAACGTTTGAGAAAATTCTACGAGATACTCAGATTGTGTTGCAGTCAACTGCAGAATCAGATCACCACGACTCTCGTTATAGTTAATGTTATTAACCACCAGTTTGGAGCCTGGCAAATGTGCCGCCGTATCTCGAAATAACTGTAAAAATTCGCCATCGGCAACGGAGCCCGAACCACTGACATGAGCATTCCATCGTCTACGAATATCCCGAACATTACGGTCACGGGGAAATATTTCCTGGTAAAGCGCTCTGGCTTGCTGCTCGTGCTTAGCTCCCATCACGTCCAGGTATATACCCTGGCCAAACACCAAAGACACGTGCAGTAAAAACGTGCATCCCGCCAAGATAGCTGCCGAACGCCATATCGGCCGGTCACCCTGGACCTCTCTACTGACCTGAAACTCCCCTTGAAGCAAATTCAGCTCAGAACCCCGATAGCTTTCAGCGAGCGTTCGCAGATCATCATGAGGTTCTGAGTGCACTGTCACCTCATTGTTGACCTCAATTTGAGCGATCTCCATTTTCAATTGATCGATGCTGGACTCAGACGCGTACACATCAACAGTACCGGGTTGCTCAATCAGGCCTACTGCCAACGCCAGCTGATTTACTGGAACGCATATCCCGGTGCCATCCGGCGGCCGGATATGTGCTTTATGGTTTTCAATCGTCACAGCCGTGCCATCACCAGCGCGAGCCAGTAAAGTATCAACAGTCATCAGATTCGGCTCTATTCCGATATCGCTTAATACCGAGATATAGTTGCGCATTTCATCGAGCGTATTTACAGCAACTGTAAACTCACCATCAGAGTTCTTTTCTCCTAGCGAAAAATGACAGTCATCGACATCGACCGCTAGTTTCTCTTCCACCACAAAAGGTAGTGCCTGCACAATTTGCCTTGCCTGCCGACTTGGAACAGCCGCGCTGGTAAGCAGAACGCGATCGCCAGGAATAATCGCGACGGCATCTCCACTCCAGGAAATATCCTTAATGACGCCTGCGATAGCATCAACGGAACCAGACCCGTAAGAAGGCTCGGAGTTAGGGCAATACCACTCACATACTTCACCTAGTCGAATAAACAACGTCATTGACTAACCTTGCTGTTCTTCAGTGACCACATTGGGGTACACCTTTCTAGATAAGTTACGAAAGATTACAGACATGGTTCCGTCGACATTCCTTTGAACAATGCTTGTAAGGTAGCCATATCGTTCCAGATATCGGGCACGGACCCGGACTTCAAAAAAATTGGATTGTACACTAAGACCCGCTTCCTGGATTCCTAAACCTGCAACGAATGGTGACTGCAAGAACTCAGTAACCGTTTGGTAACCCTGCTGCGCTTCTCGTTCATTAATGAGTTCGCTACTGGCCTCGCTGGTTAGCTTTGCCGATACACTCTGAAGAACGCCTGCGGATGCCGTGTTGATATTAATTGGTGTCGTAGGTTCCGGCAAAGCACTGAGGTATGGCTCCAGCTGTTCATAAGTATCCGCTTCCATATCTAATAGCAATCGCAGTTCCGTTAAATCAATGTAAGCCTGTCCTCCGGAACGATAGGGCAAATCCAAACCAAGGTAATCATAATCCTCCGCGCCAAGGGGACGGGTAGATATATCGTCATCCATCCAGTCGATAGCACGATCCATATACATGGCGTCTGTACCAACGAGCTGCAGAAGCTGAGAGAACCGCAACTGCGCGCTTCTGCCTGCGTCACCGCTTAGTCCCAGCGCGTTAATGTTGAAGCGCCCCTGCAAGTCGTTAATTTCCACTGAGACATCACCATCTTCAAACTCGAAAAATAGTGCCTGATCAGCCCATTCTTCCTGAAGGTGATCTACTTCAGGTGCATCCTTGAAGTCCTGCCATAAAATCTGCCGTGCCAATTCTTCACCACCCAGTGCGTACTGGGCCGCCTGGGCATGATCATAAATATTTCGCGCTTTGTGGATAGTTAGATTCTGATGTCGAATCATCGATACCGACAACACCGTAGCGATGACTACCACCAGCAATACAGAAATCAACGCAACACCTTGCTGGTTCATTCGCGACCTCCAGGCACATCACGCAGGCCAGCCCCAAGGGGAACACCCGGTCGCAGCGAATCATCTTCACCCTCATCAGATTCCTGGTCTCGACCTTGCCCAAATCCGCCAGGTAACGATTGCGGCAAATCGGTCATTGCATAGACGCGGCGTATCAGCCCGATTGGCTCCACGTCGATTGTAATCTCCAGCCCAGGTGGCAGAACTTGATTTGAATCGAGTTCCGGCCAGGCATCAGCAGTCTCTCCTTCCGGATCCACCACGCTGGCACTAAACCCTTCAATATTTCTCAGCAAAATCTGGGAACGAGGCTCTGAATCTTCAGCTCGATCTAGCACCAACCAAAAATATCTATAGAGCGTATCGTCTTCCACTCCGTAAGCGACACGCTGTACTTCACTGCGCTGATGACGTGCCGGGTTATTCCAGCCCGTCCTTGTGAACTCGAGAACATAGGGTCCCTGCCCGATTACCAATGGTCCCATGGGCTCACCGTACCCGTCCCGAATCCCTCTGGGTATAACCTGCGTCAGGTCCCTATGAATGACAGTTAAAGTACGCGATATACTGGCGAACGTTTCATTACCCGCCCTTACCCTTGACTGGGTATCAATGATCGAACGCAGCATTTGATTTGCACTAAGGCCAATGATGGCGAAAATGGAGATCGCCACCAGCACTTCGAGGAGTGTAAATCCACGTATATAGGGTTTCATTTAGTAACGCCCTAGAAAACCAGTTAGTTGTGCCAGAGGAACATCAAGGTCCGCGTCATCGAACACCACCACTTCGATACGTCGCATCAGCTCGTTTCCTGTATTCGAGACGTCCATTTCGACCTGCCATTCCCGATTTGCCATCGTCACAGAAGATCGGTCTATTCCCACAGAAGGAAAGTGTTCGTCACCGCGAGGCAGCATGCGCAATTCCTGCAATTGATTTTCCGCGATCCACTGCGCAATCGTGCGTTCTTTGATCATCCGGGTCTGACTGATTGACTGAGTCGCATTCTTCAAAACCGTCGTCGATACAATGGCAAAAATGGCCATTGCAATCATGATTTCTACCAGCGTAAAACCCTTACTCTTTCGCCCAATCAACATCACTTAATCCGTCGGTAGTCAGTCTGTTTTCAAGCGCCCTGTTGTTCGCATGAGAGATATGCAAATCGAAAGGTGTAATCTCTCCACTGGATAGAATCAAAACGGACGGAGCATCTTCCGCCACAATATCCAGCGCTTTCCCTTCAACGTCTAAAGACAATCTTATTTCTGGCGGTAATTCTCTGGCATTAAAAGGCGGTTCCGTTAGTAGTTGCCACTCTTCATACTGTGCATCGTATAGGAAGAACTCATACTCAAAACGGCGGCCTGCTTCCAATAGGTTGATCTGAAATCCATAGTCGTTTGACTGCATGACTGCTTCCTCACCCAGCATTCGGAATACGGCCTTTAGGCGAGCTGACTCATGGTCAAATGAGTCAGTCTGAGTGAAGGACGGCAAACTGATAACTGCTATACCTGTCATCATTGATACGACAAGCAGAACAACAAGAACTTCGAGTAGGGTAAAGCCCTTTAGTCTGGAGCCATTCAGCCTAAAGCTCAGATAGGAGAATGTCGGCATCAACGTCCTCGCCGCCCTCTTTACGGTCCGCGCCGTAGGAATAAACATCCATGGACCTGTCCTCACTGAAAAACAAATAGGGTTCGCCCCATGGATCTATTGGGATTTTCTTCAGGTAACCATCGGCATTCCAGCGTCGAGGTTCGGGGTAGCCGCTCGGCTCAGTAACAAGCGCTTCTAATCCCTGATCCGTACTTGGGTAATATCCGTTGTCGAGACGGTATAACTCCAGTGCGTTCCCAATCTGTTGTATATCTGTAGCAGCTGCCGTGGCCCTCGCCTCATCGGGACGACCGATGATATTCGGAACGATCAACGCGCCAAGAATCCCCAGAATAACTACAACAACCATCACTTCGATCAAAGTGAATCCGCCGGTCCTTTTTGCGTTCGTATACATGTTCCGCTTCCCGTGTATTGGTGTAACTGCGATTTTTATATTACCAGCTGATTAAGATTAATTATGGGTAACAGAATCGCCATAACGATGGTGAACACTGC
>MDTB01192073.1_pt1 | contig 10394 bp, 6 predicted proteins | sample 811161 | NCBI WGS metagenome assembly MDTB01 (sample SAMN05326650, study PRJNA326480) | marine metagenome | isolation source: seawater | place: Mediterranean Sea | collected 2009
ATTGATTTAGATGGTGAATACACTTTCTTAGCTAACGATATTGTTGGTGATGGATTTAACCCTTTTGTCTTTATGGGTAGAACTCCTGATTGTGAAGATGATGGTCCATGTGATGATGTAGATTCAGATGGTATATGTGATGATATAGATGATTGTGTAGGTTATTATGACTGTACAGGTGATTGTAATGGTGATGCTGTAATTGATGATTGTGGTGTTTGTGATGGTAATAATGAAGATCAAGACTGTAGTGGAGAATGTTTTGGTGATGCTGTAATTGATGATTGTGGTGTTTGTGATGGTAACAATGAAGATCAAGACTGTAGTGGAGAATGTTTTGGTGACGCTGTAATTGATGATTGTGGTGTTTGTGATGGTAATAATGATAATATAGATTGTAATGGTGATTGTTTTGGAAATGCATTTGAAGATAGTTGTGGTGTATGTTCTGGTGGAAATACAGGTCATGTAGCAGATAGTGATATTGATTGTTATGGTGATTGTTTTGGTGAGGCATTTGAAGATGATTGTGGTATCTGTTCAGAAGGTAATACAGGTCATGAAGAAAATAGTGATCAAGACTGTTATGGTGATTGTTTTGGTAATGCATCTATAGATAATTGTGATGAATGTACAGGTGGAAATACAGGGATCGTGCCTGATTCTACATGTTCAGGATGTACTGATCCAACTGCCGATAACTTTGATGAAGATGCAACAATAGAAGATGGTACTTGTTTTTATGGCGATAATGGTCCGGTAGCGTTCCAGTTTGTTCAATCTTCAAATCAAGCATTTTATTATGCTTTTAATGTTAATATTCAAGAAGAAGTAGACAATTCATTTCCACGTCCGATTGATGCACAGGATTGGGTAGGGGCATTTAAAGATATTGATGGTGATGGAATTGGTGATGTATGTGTAGGTGCAAGACAGTGGAATGATGAAGATTGTGGTGGAGGTATATGTGATATTCCTGTTATGGGTGTAGACACATTTAATCCAGATGAAACTGCTGACTATATGGAACAAGGTGATATCCCAGTATTTATGATTTATGACCAGTCTGAAAATGAATTTTATGATGCTAAGGTTTTAGGTGAAAATGGATATGATTTTGCAGCCATTGATTTTCCATGGTCTGCTAATGCTGTGCAATTAATACAAGAAATTTCTGTTCGATATGATTGTTATGAAGATTTAGGTGGTCATTCATTTATTGATTATTGCGGAGATTGTGTTGAAGGTGATACAGGCCTAGAAGAAGGTTATGCTGATCTTGGTTGCGATTGTGATAATCCAGCTCCTGCAGTTTATTGTGAAGATACAGATGGTGATGATTTAGGTAATCCTGGAACAGAAACAATGTATTGTTTAGAGTATTCAGAAGGTAATGATTACCCTGTTGTGCCTGACGAATGGTCATTAGATTGTACTGATGTATGTTTTGAAGATCCTGATAATGATATTGATGGTGATGGTATTTGTGGTGATATTGATCAATGTCCATATGATAATGAAAATGATATAGATGAAGATGGTATTTGTGGTGATGAAGATGATTGTCCTTACGATTCACAGAATGATATTGATAATGATGGTATTTGTGGGGATGTAGATGAATGTCCATATGATGCAGATAATGATATAGATGAAGATGGTATTTGTGGTGATGTAGACGAATGTCCTTGGGATCCTGATAATGATATTGATGGTGATGATATTTGTGGTAATGATGACGACTGTCCAAACGATTACTATAATGATATTGATGGTGATGGTTTTTGTGGTGATGTAGATGATTGTCCTTATGATTATTATAATGATGCCGATAATGATGGTATTTGTGGTGATGTTGATACTTGTCCTTATGATCCTGATAACGATATAGATGGTGATGGTATTTGTGGTGATGTAGATGATTGTCCGAATGATTCTAATAACGATATTGATGCAGATGGTATTTGTGGTGATGTAGATGATTGTCCAAATGACCCGTTTAATGATATTGATGGTGATGGTATTTGTGGTAATGATGATGAATGTCCTTACGATGCTGAAGATGATATAGATAATGATGGTATTTGTGATTGTACATTAGATAATCCAGAAGATTGTCCGGATGAAGATGATGAATGTCCATATGACCCTGAAAATGATGCTGATAATGATGATATTTGTGGGGATGTAGATGATTGTCCATATGATGGTAATAATGATATTGATGCAGATGGTATTTGTGGTGATGTAGATGATTGCCCAAATGACCCTGATAACGATGCTGATCAAGATGGTATTTGTGGTGATGTTGATATTTGCCCAAATGATTATGATGATGATATTGATGGTGACGGCATTTGTGGTGATGTAGATGAGTGTCCTTACGATGGTGAAAATGATGCTGATGATGATGGTATTTGTGGTGATGATGATGAATGTCCTTACGATAGCGATAATGATATTGATGGTGATGACATTTGTGGTGATGTAGATGATTGTCCGTATGATTATTATAATGATGCCGATGAAGATGGTATTTGTGGAGATATAGATGATTGTCCATATGATGCTGATAATGATATAGATGAAGATGGTATTTGTGGTGATGTTGATATATGTCCTAATGATTTTGAAAATGATGCCGATGAAGATGGTATTTGTGGTGATGTAGATGAATGTCCATATGATTCGCAGAATGATATTGATGGTGATGGTCAATGTTGTAGTGACGAAAATGGAGATGGAGTTGTTGATGATCCATATTGTGATTGTGCTGCAGATTACTACGATTGTAACGATCAGTGTGGTGGAGATTCATTAGAAGATGATTGTGGTACATGTGATAATATCGATTGGAATGACTGTACAACAGTTTCTATTCAATTAAATGATAATGCTAACTTATCAAGTTTTTATGTATTACCAGATAATACTTCTTTAGATAATATTTTTTCTGATGTATCAAATGAAATATTGGCAATTGCTGGAGCTTCATCAGCTGCAATTTATGACGATGGATGGCAAGGTACTTTAGAAAATATTGATCAAGAGTCTGGTTACTGGGTGGTGATGAATGATGATTCAGAATTATCAATAACAGGAACACCAATAAATCCTGAAACAGTTTACGGTTTACAGAGCGGTGATAATTTAATAGGTTACCCATTAAATGATTATACTGAATTATTAGATGGTTTATCTGGCATAACAGCTCAAGATACTTTAGTAGCTATACTTGGGGAAGGTCAATCAGCATTTAATCATCCTGATATAGGGTGGATTGGTAGTCTTCAATATTTTACACCAAATTCAGGGTATTGGTTTATAAGTGGTAATACTTTTGACTTTTCATATCAAGTTTCAGAATCCTTAGGAAGAAGTGCTTCAGATTTTGTATCTATCCCAAGAAATCCTGTTGATTACAATTACGTACAATCAAAAAGTCAGGCTTTCTATTATGTGGAAAATATAGAAGGTGCTATAAGTGGTGATTGGATTCTTGCATACAACAACGAGGTTTTAGTTGGCGCTAGAAAATATAATGGAGAAATAATTGATATACCGGTTATGGGAAATGATAATTCTAATTTTACTATTGGGTATTGTGATTATGGAGACGTGCCAGAATTTAAATTATATAGATCATCGACTGGAATGTTAAATGATCTATCTGGAGATATTAATCCATGGCAAAACCATAGTATTTCTGTTATGGATAATTTAACTTTTGATAATATGCCTTCTGAGGTTTCTTTACAGCCTGCATATCCAAATCCATTTAATCCATCAACAAATTTAGCTTATACTTTGTCAAACGATGGAGATATTAAATTATCTATATACGATATAAATGGTAGATTAATAAATAATCTAGTTGATTCATACCAGTTTGCAGGAAATTATAATGTTTCATGGAAAGCAACTAACATGTCAAGTGGAGTATATTTTGTTACTTTATCTACATCATCTAATGTGTTAACACAGAAAGTGATGTTAATTAAGTAATATTTTAAATAATATATATATTGAAAAGGCAATCTTTAATAGATTGCCTTTTTTTTTTATAATAATTTTATTTTTTTAAATTGTATCTTATAGGATATAAATGATATAATAAAAAGCTATGAAAACATTAATTTTCACATTATTATTTTTAATACAGCCCGTTTTTTCAAAAACGGACTATTTTTTAATTGATACTTTAAACACTGATATTCAAAAATTATTAGATTATAGAAATCAATCTAAAAAGTTTTCTACTAAAAATGAAAAAGCAAAATATTTTAATGATATTTCATTTGCTATATATGATAAAACTTTAAATCTTCAAGAGAACACAAAGGCTATTATTCTAGAATATAGTGCTTTAATTAATAATTTAGAAGAAAGGTTAGATATTGAGTTAACATCTATATCATACAACCTGGGAGCTCCATCTATAAGAAATAATTTTAAACATATTGCTGTAAATCGAAAAAATTTAAAAAATAACTTACATATTAGCCAAACTGATTTAATAAAAAATCAATATTTAGAACTCGTTCGTTATCATTATGAAATTATTGATATTTGTGAAAAGAGAGTTGATAAATTGTTATCTAAGCTAGATGAGAATTCACTTAGCAGATTATTTAATGAAAAATTATTAAATAAAAATATCATTATTATGAATTTTAATAATCAGTCTAATAATGAAAAGTACGATAAGCTCATTTCAGTCTTTCCTGATATGATTATTAATAGATATAAAAATAGAGATGATATTTCAGTCACTTATTCAGGCTCAATTGAACCTGATTTAAGAAAAATTATAAAAAGTGATCATAATAATTCTGTGAGATACTTAATTGACGGCTCTTTTGTTATAGATGGTTATGATATAATTATAAATTTTAAAGTTTATGATATTAATGATTGGTCGTTAAAAGTTAATCGTGACTTATTATGTGATATTAGAGATATAGATTGTGTCTATGATAGTTTTTTATGGCATATAAAAGAAAGTGTAGATCCACTAGTAGAGTATGAGGTTTATGATGATTTTAGTGATGTTAAAACTCAAATAATGTCTAAAATAGAGCTAGATAGTGCGGGTATATCAAAGAGAAGTTCAAATCTTTTTATACCTGTATTAGAAGATTTTGCAATCCAAAAAGATTATAGTTTTGATATTAATTATAAAGACATGGGGATTAATGGTTCAGAAAGTGTAAAAACACAATCTTTTGATTTGTCTAAGTACCCTAATGGGGTGCAAACCCGAAAAGATTTACTGGCTGATTTAGTTAAAAGATTAAATAGTTTTTTAACTAATCCTTATTCTATTGATGTTGGAGAATTAGATATGGAAGTAAATAAACTAGATAATAGTTATGTAGATTTAAATATTTCTATTTCATATAGCTTTAAAAAACGTGATTTTGAGAAGTTAATTAAGAATATGCCATACAATACCTTAAAGAGTAATAATAATTCTTATACTGTAGAATTCTTACATGATAATTATTTATTTGACATCAGTTCTATTAATCAATTTAATAATCATAGTAGAGAGTTATTTCCTGTTTTATTTTTTGCTAATAAAAAAGGTGATATTCAAAAAATTATAATAGATTCTTGGGACAATAGATATGATAATTTATTATTTGGTGACTATGATGTTGAGCGTGTTGATAAATTTAGTCAGTTGTATAGCATTATAAAATCTGATAAAAATATGCATTTTAATATCAATAAAAATAAGGTTGTGATTAATTATAATACAACAATGCCTATATCAATTCTTGATAATTACACGCAGCTAACTATTAAAATTTTTGAAAGAAGTGATTTAGATTCATATTTACCTATTAATGAATTAAAGTTTTAAAGGAGAGACAATGTGTAAAAAAATAATCTTTTATATTCTTTTACAGGCAATTTTAATGTCAAGTGACATAGTAAATTCAGATGAATTTATTCCTGATGTTAGACTAAAAGATATAAATAAAAAAAAGATTCAACTTACAGATATATCAAAGGATAATTACGTATTATTCAACTTTTGGAACATGGCATGCGAGCCCTGTAAAAAGGAAATGAAGTTTTTAAATGAGTTTCATAAAAAATATAGTGATTACAATTTTAAAGTGATTAGCGTTAATATGGACAGTCCAAGAAGTATGTCCAAAGTTAAAAAATATGTTAAATCATCAAAGTATGTTTTTGATGTACTACAAGACCCTAGAATGGATTTATTTAAAAAAATGGGTGGTTCTATAATGCCATTTGTCGTAATAGCGGATAATGAAGGTAGGATTATAAATAAACATATTGGCTATAATCTTGGTGATGAAAAATCTTTAGAAGAAGAAATTAAAGCATTAATTTCATTTAAAATAGATTCTAATGATAATGAATAACTATAGATTATATTTCTTAATTATTGTAAGCACATTATCTGCAAGCATAAATTTTAATTATGAATCTAAATACGGTAATGGAAATAACGTAGACGATTTTACTCAGGATACAACTTTATATTATTACTTTGAAAACTTACTAGATATAAATTTTAATCATAACAATATATATTTATATACGCAATTAGAGTATAGTAATCCTCCAATTTACGGAATAGAAAGACGTAAAGTAGATAAATTAACAGATAGCTATTTTGTTGAATATTCTAATTCTTATATTGGAATTAAATGGGGTTATTTACAATCCTTATATGGATATGGATTAGATATTAACACTTTTCAAGATCAGTCTACGGATTTTGATAACAGAGTTAAGGGTGTAGAATTGAAATATACGCCTAATGACATATTAGATTTATTTTATATTTCAGGAACTGGAAAATATGGGTCTAAAAGTTCTGGTAGTTTAAGAACTAATGACCTTTCCTTTGATCATAATTTACAATCTTATGGTGCACAACTTTATACAGATTTAGGTGATTTTTCAATTTCATCCTCAACTAAGAAAACATACTATAGTGGCGGTATTTATAATAAATTAATAAATACAGATACAAGACTATCCATTGATTTACAAGATTATATATTTACAGATTTCTCATTATTTGATTTGGACAGTGAGGTGAAATCAAGTGGTATTAATTTAAGTTATAGTAATACTTTAGGTAATTATGATATATATATTGAAAATATGTATTCTAAATACAATAAAATATTAAGGAATGATGAAAACGAGGATGGGTATTTAAGGTATATATCTCTTTCAGGGGATTTATATGGAATAAATATGCTTTATGAATTTAAAGATTACAATATGTTGTATTATATGCCAATTTCATCAAACCCTCCATTAGTATTTGGTGAGACAACTTCAGTATTAATTTCTAGAATACAGCATAATATAAATTTTGCAGATGAAATTGGACATCAATTAGAGCTTAGGGGTGACTATAAAGATAATTCATTATTGTTAAATATGTCAATTGGTATGAAGCATTCTGGAATTAGAAATCAAAATGATTTTTCTTTTGATGATGAGGGTAATTTAATTTATGGCACGTATAAATCAGTTTCATTTAATGATATTATATCAGATATGAATTTTTTGAATGAAGATTTAAGAGCTCATAAACCATTTAGAGATATATATTTTGAAACAAGTGGATGGAGAATGAATAATTCATTATACTATAAATTTGGTTACCTATCTCATTATAGCTATGATAATTCTAGCGGAAAAAATTATCAGTCATTTACAGTCCCAACCCAATTTGTAATAGGTTTAAAAAATAATAATTCAATAACAATTTATTATGAATATCAAGAAACAAATAATTTAGTTGCTACTATTGATGATTATAACGAGGATACGTATACATATAATTACATGAGTTTATCTTATCATATCAAAGATTTTGGTAGTTTATCTTATTTTAGCGATAAAGAAAATATTGAATACTATATAGATGGCAGTAGCAAAACAAGGTATTGGACAGGGGTAGAATTAAGTTTAGAATTATCATCTACCATGCAAATTTCAATTTTTAAAGGATCACAAAAAGGTGGGCTTGTTTGCGCTAATGGAGTATGTGCAGTACAGCCATCTTTTGAGGATGGTATCAAAGTAACATTTAGAGCCTTGTTTTAGTTACATATTTTTACTAACATATTATAGTGTTTTTATTTAAAATTAGTTCAAGTTAATGAAGAGAGAGTCGTTATGAAGAATTTAATTGCAATAGTATTTACTCTTAATATTGCTATTTCAGCATATTACAGTCCAGGTATGACTATGATAGATAGTCATCAAAATCAATCTCATTCTGTATGTTTTGGAGAGACAGATGAGGGGGATCCAAATTCTTTAAGTTTTAGAGATTATAATGGTGCCACAAATGGTGGTGATTATCATGTAATATTTGTAGATATGGCAGCTAGCTGGTGAGGCAGTTGTTGGTCGTCTATTAGTTCAATAGCGAATATAGCAGAGGAATTTCTTGATAACGAGCATGTGTTAATTTTTACAAATTTAGATGATCTTAATCAGCCTTATAGTTGTAATCAGTGGGGCAATAGACATGTTCAATGGGGTGATGAAGATGCAGTGATAACAAATGATAGTGGAACTACTATATGGGGTTGGTTTAATACAGGTAATGCGGTTCCAAGTAGTGTTTTTATTGATCATACCATGACTGTTAATTACATGTCAAATTTTACTAATACTAATGCCGGAATTAATAGAATTAATAATTTATTAGATGATTGTGGAGTTTTGTGTAGTGGAGAGCCTATATTAGGTTGTACTGATGAGCAGGCTTGTAATTTTAATGATAATGCTGATGAAGATGATGGTAGTTGTGAATATGAAAGTTGTTTAGGCTGTACAGATCCTTTAGCAGAAAATTATGATTTAGATGCAATAATTGACGATGGCACCTGTTCCTATGCAACGAGTGTTTCGTTTGGCCTAATTACAGAGTCAACAATAGAAATTGGTTTCACTAATAATTATGATGTACAAGGTTTTCAATTCACACTTACAGACGAACCTGATGCAATTACCTTGATTGATGCTTATGGCGGAAGAGCTGAAGATAATGGTTTTACCGTTAGTACAAGTGATTTAGGTATAGTACTTGGATTTAGTTTTAGTGGAGATGTAATTCCTGCAGGTGAAGGCATATTAACTATATTATCATATGATGGATTAGGTCCTACAGATTTATGTTTTGAGGATGTAATAATATCTGATGTGAATGGTGTTCAATTAGGTACTGATGTTTCAGACTGTTATTTACTAGATTTAATAGCTAATCCTGGTGATACAAACCTAGATGGTCTAGTCAATGTACAAGATGTTGTTATATTACTTAATTTTATTTTAAATCATGACACACCTAATCAGCAAGAATTTGTCAATGGTGATATGAATTCAGATGGAATTTTAAATGTTCTTGATGTGATAAGAGTTGTTAACAATATTTTAGGTTCAGCCAGGTTAAGTGCTACTAACCAAGATTCTTTTGGTATTGTTAATTATACAACATTAAATAACGATTTAGTTTTAACAGTTTATTCAGAAACAGATTACTCTGGCGTTCAATTTTCTTTTAATTCAAATAATGATTTGGATGTTTTATTAAAAGATAATAGCCACATAACATTAAAACAAAATTATACAAATGGTAAAAAGATTGCTATTGCTTACTCAATGTTTAATGATGTATTTGATGGTCATGAGGCAGAATTTACCATTACTAATGGAGCAAGTATAATTATTGATGATATTGATATGATTGTTGGAGATTTAAATGGTAATTCCTTAGAATTATATTTTAATGAAGTTAGTAATTCAGATAACTTTGAATACAAGTTTAATATAAATAGTATTTATCCAAATCCTTTTAATCCATCAACAGATATAAGTTTTACATTACCAAATGATGGGTATGTTAAATTATCTGTATATAATATTAAAGGTCAAGAAGCAGATGTTATATTTGAAGGTTATCAAGATTCAGGTTTACATTCTTATACATGGGATGCTTCAAGTTTTTCATCAGGTATTTACTATTTTCATTTAATTGAAAAGAATAATGTTTCTACAGCAAAAGGTATACTTGTTAAATAATTTTAAACAGGAGATTTAATAATATGATATTTCATAAAATAACAATTTTAATTTTACTTTCATTTTCTTTTAGTGTTTATCAAGTTGGTGATCAAATTAGTGCAGGTGACCAAGCAAGGGTTTTTGATGTATGCTATGGTGCAGAACATCATGGTATAGAGGGTGAAGCTGGAAGATATAATTTATCATTTGGTGATTACAATGGTTTTACTAATGATACAGGTATTTTTTATGTAATGATGATAGATATGGCTGCATCTTGGTGAGGACCTTGTTGGTCGGGCATTGGTCAAATGGTC
>MDTB01188034.1_pt1 | contig 10393 bp, 10 predicted proteins | sample 811161 | NCBI WGS metagenome assembly MDTB01 (sample SAMN05326650, study PRJNA326480) | marine metagenome | isolation source: seawater | place: Mediterranean Sea | collected 2009
AAATACTATTTGTAAAGAAGAAAACTGGATACAACTTGAAAATTTTTAAGGAGAGGTGGCCGAGTGGTTGAAGGCGCACGCTTGGAAAGCGTGTAAAGGGGAAACTCTTTCATGGGTTCGAATCCCATTCTCTCCGCCATAATTAAATTTTTTAATTTTTTGAATAATCTTATAAAATTTTACCAAGGGTAATCACTGTACCTTGAGTGGAACAAAATCTTTTTTTTATTGAAAATTTTAGGATAAGATCCAGTTCTATCTGGCCTTTCATTATTATTTAATTTTTTATTACGCTCTGAAAATAAAATTAACTTATCGTTATTTTTAGTGTTGAAAGTACCTTCCTTTAATTGCTTTATAATTATATCTTTTAATCTATAATAAAATTTTATCGTTATTATGTCATGCTTTAAATGAAGATTATTTATATTCCAAAAGTCTTTAATTAATTTTATAAATATTGGATTATTTGGATAAGTAGCAATCATTGCTTGGAATATAGTTTTTTCACTTTTTCCACTAAATCTTCTGAAAATTTTTTTAAACTTTGAAATTTTGTGATCTTTACTTTGAAGTTTGGTATTTGAAATTACAGTGTAAAAAATTTTTTCCTCGTTGTGGTTAAAAATTTTATCAAACTTCTCTTTAGGTTCTAAATCTATATCTAAATAAATTCCACCTTCATTCAATAGTATACAATAACGAAAAAAATCTGCTTTATGTGCACCAAGTTTTATCTCCTTAAATTTTGTGGCAAAATTATTTCCAAAGTTTTTATCTAAATAGTTTATGCAATCATTGTCTGAAAAAAATAATATTTTATATCCTTTTCCATAAAATTTAAGTTTTTTCCAAACTTTTTTTGGAATTCTTTTTTTATCAAAATATGTAAGGTATATTCTTTTTGGTATTTTTTTTGATTTATTTTGTTTGAAAGGTATTCTACCAATAAAACTGGTAATAATAAAAAAAAATAGAAATAAAAAAAAAATAAAAAAAACATTAAAACTTTCATTGTTAATTTTTAATATTAAGACAATAGAAAGAGATAAAATTATTGAGATAATTAATTTGTAATTTTGGTTAATAAGCATTAGATGACCTTAAAACAAAACACTATAATTTAAAATAAATTAAAAACATTAAGTTTATCACAAATGAAAGAGCATACCTCTGTGCTAGAGTGAGAAAATTTAAAAAGATAACTAAATTTTGGAAATTTTATACAATTAAAATATAGTCAATTTAATATTAAATAAACCTTATAAATTGTAAGAAATTTCTTAATTTAACTAATAATAAAAGATTAAATTATCACAAAAAATGTTATAATTAATTTTTCCAAAATTTACAAATATGACCAAAAAAACAAATTACCAAGCAGATAGCATTAAGGTTCTTAAGGGTTTAGAAGCTGTTCGTAAAAGACCAGGAATGTATATTGGTGATACAGATGATGGGACAGGTTTACACCATATGGTCTATGAGGTTGTAGACAATTCTATTGATGAGGCTTTAGCAGGATTTTGTAAAAACATCTTTGTTAAAATTAACAATGATGGAACTATAACAGTCAAAGATGATGGTAGGGGTATTCCAGTAGATATTCATAAAACTGAAAAAAAATCAGCTGCTGAAGTTATTATGACACAATTACATGCAGGTGGTAAATTTGATCATGACTCTTACAAAGTTTCAGGTGGTCTTCATGGGGTCGGTGTCTCAGTAGTCAATGCATTATCAGAAAAACTAGAATTAGAAATTTATAGAGATGGTAAAAAACATTATATTAAATTTATTAATGGAGAGGCAAAATCACCCTTAAAAATAACTGGAAGTTCAAAAGAAACAGGAACTCAAATTACCTTTTTACCTTCAAAAGAAATTTTTTCATCAATTAAGTTTAGTGGAAATATTCTTATAAAAAGGATGAGGGAGCTTGCTTTTTTGAATAAAGGAATCAAAATTATCTTTATAGATGGAAGTCAAAAGAATGAAAAAACAAGTGAATTTAAATTTGACGGTGGAGTTTTAGAGTTTGTTAATTTTCTAGATGAAAAAAGAGAAAAACTTCAAAATAAAAATGGAAACGATTTGTTTAAAAAACCAATTTATGTTGAAGGTAAAAAAGAGAATATCGAAATTGAATGTTCTCTAAAATGGAATGCGAGTTATGCTGAAGATGTTTTTCCTTATACAAATAATATCTATCAAAAAGATGGAGGAACACATATTTTAGGTTTTAGAAGCGCATTAACAAGAGTAATAAATAAATATGCTAATGAACACAATCTTTTAAAAAGAAATAAACTTACAATTTCAGGAGATGACATAAAAGAGGGTTTAACTTGTGTACTTTCAACCAAAATTCCAGATCCAAAATTTTCATCTCAAACAAAGGATAAGTTGGTTTCTTCAGAAATAAGAATGATAGTTGAAACTGTTATAAATGAAAAACTATCTATATGGTTTGATCAAAATCCATCCATTGCTAAGATTATTTTAGCTAAAATTATTCAAGCAGCACTTGCAAGGGATGTCGCAAGAAAAGCGAGAGAAAATGTAAGACGAAAAGGTGCGCTAGAATTGAGTGGATTACCAGGTAAATTAGCTGATTGTCAAATTGGAAAACAAGAAGGAACTGAATTATTTATTGTTGAAGGAGACTCAGCTGGTGGTTCTGCTAAACAAGGAAGGAATAGAGCAAATCAAGCAGTTTTACCTCTAAGAGGAAAAATTTTAAATACCTATGTTGAAGATCTTCAATTAAAAAAAAATGGTAATGGAAATAATAATTCCGATCAAAGAACCAAGGCTCTATCAAAAATGATTTCTTCAAATGAAATTGTGACTCTCATCAATGCCCTTGGATTAGATCCAAAAATTCAAGAGATAGATTTAAAAGATTTAAGGTATGGAAAAATAATTATTATGACAGATGCTGATGTAGATGGATCTCATATTCGAGCATTATTATTGACCTTTTTTAATAATAAACCATTTAATAAATTAATTGAAAATGGTCATATTTATTTAGCCCAACCTCCATTATTTAAAATAAATAAAGGAGCTAAAGGAATTTACATAAAAGATGAAAAAGAACTTGAAAATTATATTGTTAGTACTAGCAGTGAGTTAAAAAAAATTAAAAGGGGGTCAAAAGATTTCGCCAAGCAAATTGAGATAGAGAAATCAAAAATGAATATACAACGATTTAAAGGATTGGGAGAAATGAACCCAGATGAACTATGGAGCACTACTCTAGATCCAGATAAAAGAAATTTATTAAAGGTTCAATACTCTAAGGATGCCAAAAAAGACCAAAATTTAATTCATACATTGATGGGTAATGATGTTTCGCTGAGAAAGGATTTCATTATTTCTAATGCTATAAATGTTCAAAATCTTGATATCTAAAATATGAAGTTTTTTGAAACTTCTAAATACCATTCACTTAAAAAATCTACATATATCAATTTAAGATGGATAGCCATAATTGGCCAGTTAATCTCCATAAATATTGTCTATTTTTACTTCAATTTTGATTTTGATTTTTTTTATTCAAATTTGATTATTCTGTGTGGAATTATAAGTAATATTTATTTGGTTTTTGTTTATAAAAAAACACAATTATCTGATCGATCGGCATTAATTTTTTTATTGATAGATATTTTTCAACTAGGAGTATTAATTTATTTGACCGGAGGAATAATAAATCCATTCGTAATTTTTATAATAGTCCCAAGTGTTTTTGCTTCAACTAATTTAAGTCTTAAAACTAATCTATTTCTTGTAATCACAACTTTGTCTATAATTATATTTCTTACTTTTTATTCAAAAGGCCTACCAGGCACTTTAGGAGATCATTTTCATGTGGATAAACATTATTATTATTCAATACCAACTGCATTAATAATTGCTTTAGTATTTTTGAATTATTTTGCAATCATTTTTGGATCTGAGTCTCGACTCAGAAAAGAAGCACTAAATAAGATGGAAGAAGTAATGGCAAAAGAACATGAAATGTTATCATTAGGAGGTCAAGCAGCTGCAGCAGCTCATTCCTTAGGTACACCGCTGTCCACTATAAAAATTATTTCACAAGAACTCAAACATCAGCTAAAGGATCAAAGTGATGTCAAACAAGATATAGAATTATTGTCAAGTCAGGTTGAAAGGTGTAATCAAATTTTAAAAAGATTATCTCTCAATCCAATTGAAGAAGATGAGTTTATCGACGAAGACTTAACAATTAAAGATTATTTAAAAGAGATTATTTTATCATTTAAAGAAACAAGTAGTAAAGATTTTATTTTTAATTTTGATCAAGACTCAAATTCAAAAAAAATAACGAAGTCTATTGAGATTGTTTATGGTTTAAGAAATTTTATAGGAAATGCAAATAAGTTTAGCTCAAACAAAGTATTTATATCACTAAAAAGTGATAATGAAAACACAGAAATAGTAATTGAAGATGATGGACCAGGATATCCAAATGATATTTTATCAAAAATAGGTGAACCTTATTTAAAACCGTTTGGAACTGGTGATAAATCAAAAACTGGATTAGGGTTAGGAATATTTATTGGAAAAACTTTATTAGAAAAAAATTTTGCATCAATTAATTGTAGAAACTCTAAAACAAGAGGTGGAGCCGAAATAATTATAAAATGGCAAAATAAGGACTTATTTAAAATTTAATGCAATTTATTTTTTTTTCCAAACAAATTACTTAATTGAGAAATCATTACGTCACCAAGCTCGTTTACATCTGTAATTTTGATAGCTCGATTATAATATCTTGAAACATCATGACCTATTCCTATCGCTAATATTTCTGTTTCAGTTTTATCTTCTATAAATTTAACAATTTTTTTAAGATGTTTTTCTAAAAAATCTCCTGAGTTGACCGAGAGAGTTGAATCATCTACTGGGGCTCCATCAGAAATTACCATTAGTATTTTTCTTTCTTCACTTCTCTTCTTTAATCTATTAAAAGCCCATAATATTGCTTCCCCATCAATATTTTCCTTTAAGAGCCCTTCTTTTAGCATCAAACCCAAATTATTTTTTGCTTGTCTCCATTGAGTATCAGCACTTTTATATATTATGTGTCTTAAATCATTTAATCTACCCGGTGTCTTTGGCTTACCTTTTCTATTCCACATCTCTCTACTTTGACCTCCTTTCCAATTTTTTGTAGTGAAGCCTAATATTTCAACTTTTACAGAACAACGTTCTAAGGTTCGTGATAAAATATCAGCACAAATTGCAGCAATTGTTATTGGTCTTCCTCTCATTGATCCTGAGTTGTCAATTAATAAAGTTACAATTGTATCTTTGAATTCCAAGTCTTTTTCTTTTTTAAATGATAAAGAATTATATGGATCTATTATAATTCTTGGTAATTTTGAACTATCTAAGAGTCCTTCTTCTAAATCAAATTCCCATGATCGATTTTGTTTAGCAAGTAATTCTCTTTGAAGTTTATTAGCAAGTTTAGTTATCACATCTTGAAATCCTATCAGTTGCTGGTCAAGGGTTTTTCTTAATTTTAAAGTTTCTTCTAGATTTTCTAAATTTTCAGCTTTAGTAGTCTCATCAAATTTGGTATCAAAAATTTTATATTCTTGATTTATATCATCAATATTCCTCTTTTGAATTACTTGTTCATTGTTTTGTTTATCAGAGTCAGTATCTACCAACTGTTCATCTAATTTATATTCATCAATATCATAATCTGAGTCCAAACTAGTTTCTGTTTGATCTTCTTTTTTTTGATCTTTATTATCTTCCGACTCATTATCTTGAGAGTCATTTGAGGAATTATCTTGATTATCATCTTGATTATCATCTTTTGTGTCCTCATTTTCCTCATTTTGAAAAATTTCCATTTGTTGTAAAATTTCCGAAAATTTAGAAGAATATTTAATTTGAGACTCTAAATTTTCATTTAAATAATCTATATGTTTATCAATTGCCTGATTAAAATCTTTTTCCCAAAAATTAAGCATCTTTTCTGTTAGTGAGTTTAACTTGATATTGTGAAATTTCTTAAGCATATAAAGTTCAAATGCTTCATTTATTAGAACATCTTCTTTTGATTTTAATTGATCTTTTCTTTTTAAATTTATTATTTGTGAATAATTTTCTTTAAGATTTTTTTCTATTCCTTTCAACATTTTTCCTCCCAAAACCTCATATCTTATTTTTTCAGCTATTGAATATAATGATTTACAAGATGAATTAGAGGGTAAATTTTTTTTAAAGATTTTTTCGTTTGAAAATTTTTTTTTTAAGGCAGAAGAGTCATATTCAGCTCTTGCTCTAATAAAATCACTTTTTGAATTAAGATTGTCAATTTCAAAAAAATCAAATTTATTTGAACTCTTATTTTCGGCAGGATTTTCCTCTATTGAAAAATCATCAGAAATAACTCTAGCTGTTGAAGATAATGCCTGTTTAAGTTTATCTTTTAAATTATCTTCTTTGTAGTTGTTACTCATCAGATTTGAATATTCACAAGAGATTCTGGTAATTCTTCCCCAAAACATCTTTGATAATATTCAGCAATAGTATTTTTTTCAATATCATCACACTTGTTTAAAAATGTAACTCTAAATGCATAACCTATATCTTTGAAAATCTCAGCATTCTCAGCCCAATGCAAAACAGTTCTTGGACTCATTACAGTCGATATATCTCCTGCAATAAAACCTTTTCTTGTTAATGAGGCCACTTTAATCATATTTGAAATTTTTTCTTTTCCTTTTTGATTATTAAAATTTTTATTTTTAGCTAATATAATATCCATTTCTTTATCTAGGCTAAGATAGTTGAGGGTTGTAACAATATTCCATCTATCCATTTGTCCTTGATTAATTTGTTGAGTTCCATGGTATAATCCACTTGTGTCACCTAATCCAACGGTATTTGAAGTTGCGAAAAGTCTAAAAAACTTATTTTGTTTTAAAACTTTGTTTTTATCTAGCAATGTAAAATTACCTTCCGCCTCTAGAACTCTTTGAATAACAAACATTACATCTGGTCTTCCGGCATCGTATTCATCAAAAACTAAAGCAACTGGATTTTGAATTGACCAAGGCAAAATACCTTCATTGAATTGAGTAATTTGTTTTCCATCTTTGAGAACAATCGCGTCTTTCCCGATTAAATCAATTCTGCTTACGTGGCTGTCAAGATTTACTCTAATACATGGCCAGTTTAGTCTAGCAGCTATTTGTTCTATATGAGTTGATTTTCCAGTTCCATGATAACCTTGAACTAAAACTCTTTTATTAAATGCAAATCCTGAAATAATTGCTAACGTCGTATCTCTATCAAATTTATAATTTTTATCTATTTCGGGTACATACTCACTTTTTTCTGAAAAGGCGTCAACTTCCATCTCAGAGTCAATACCAAATGATTGTTTAATCGAAACTTTTATATCTGGTTGAATGTTTAAGTTAGGATTCAATTTTCTCTCTATAAGTTTTTTTTAATTGTGTGTAAGCTAAAGTTATTAGTTTTAGCTTTTCTTCATATTTTTTATTACCAGAATTCATATCAGGGTGAAATTTTTTGACAAGTAGTTTGAACTTTTGTTGGATTTTTTCCCATTTTAAACCAACAGAAATTCCCAATATACTGAAGGCTTTTATATCCTTATGATCAAATTTAAATTGCCGCATATGATTAAATTCACCTTTAAATTTTTCTTTATCAAGCTCGTCCCTAAGAGTGTTATTCCACAAAACTTTAAAAAAGTTATCTGAAGAGCTGAAACTTTGAGTTGGTTTATGCCAAATCATATCTGATTTCAAAAAATTAACTACTTGTTGATCATTCATCCCTGAAAAATAATTCCAATTTTTATTAAACTCTTTAACATGATCTAAACATAACATTCTATAATTTTTACTATTGTCTTTTTCGATTGGTGCTTTATATTCACCAATCTTAATACAATTATTCCAATCACAAATATTTTTCATGTTATACTAATACTTATGGATATAAATGAATTAATTGCAATTGTTAAAAAAAAACTTCAAAATGAAATATCTCTTGAGAATTTACAAATTGAAGATAAGTCTTTTCTTCACAAAAATCATTCAGGAAATCAATCAGGTAAGTTTCACCTAAAAATATCAATGAAATCTATTGAATTAATGAAAATGTCTAAAATAGAAAGTAATAAAAAAATTTACAAAATTTTAGAGGAAGAAATGAAGCACTCAATACACTCTTTACAGATACTAATTTTTTAGTTCTTTCTTTAAAAAGAATTTTAAATCATTCTTATTAAATTTTTTATCTATGATTGGGGATCCAATTTTTTTTAGTAAGATTAAATTAATTTTTTGAGAATTATTTTTTTTATCTTTAGACATAAATGATAAAATTTTATTGATATCTTTAATTGTAAAAAATTTTTTTAAATCATATGGCAAATTTGAATTTTTAAAATGACTCATTATTAGATTATACTCATTAATATTTATGTATTTTTTTTTGTAACTAAAAGTTAATGCAGACTTAATTCCCAAAAGTACAGCCTCTCCATGATTTAATTTTTTAGAATAGTTTAAAGATGCCTCATAAGCATGAGCAAAAGTGTGTCCAAAATTTAGTACTTTTCTTAAGTCTTTTTCTTTTTCATCTTGTTGAACTATAAATTTTTTAACTTTACAGCTTTTATGAATAGCTTTTTCTATGAATGGAGATTTTAAATTAAGTATTTTAGATGCATGATTATTTAAAAATTGAAAGAATTTTTTATCTGAAATTAAAGAATGTTTTAAGATTTCCCCGAAACCACAAATAATTTCTCTTTTAGGCAATGTCTTTAAAAAATTACAATCACTAATGACAAATTTGGGTTGATAAAAACTTCCAATAAGATTTTTGCCATAAATTGTATTTATTCCAGTTTTACCACCTATCGATGAGTCTACTTGTGATAGTAAAGTTGATGGAATATTTATAAATTGCAATCCTCTCTTAAAAAGACTAGCTGCAAAACCACCCACATCCCCAGTTATACCTCCACCGATGGCAATTAAACAATCTTGTCTAGAAAAATTCTTATTAAGTAAAATTTCAAGAATTTTATTTGTTGTTACTTGATTTTTATTTTTTTCATTGGCTTTAATAAAATAAGTATAACAAGGTTTATCTTTAAGGGATTCTTTGATAGTTAGAATGAATTTTTTAGGGACCTTTTCATCAATAACTAATAAACATTTTTCAAAATTAATTGAATTTTGATCAGAAATTTTCTTAACCTTTGAGATTAAATTAGATCCTATGTACACAGGATATTTTTCAGTACTGGTATCAATTATTAATTTTATTGGCTTCATAAATTTTTATTATTTTATTGGCAATTTGATTTTTTGATAGATCATTACATTCAACAGTATACAGAGCCCTCGAGTAGATAATAGATCGTTTATTTACCAGGTTTATTAAATCTCCATATTCTAAATTATGCGCAATTGGCCTCTTTGAGCTATTTTTGATTCTTTTTATCAATATTTCAGCATCCCATTTTAACCAAAATGAGAGATGTTTTTTCAATATTTTATCTCTTATATTTTTATTTAAAAAAGCACCCCCACCAAGAGATACAACAGTATTTTTTTCCTTTAAAATCTCAAGAGTTAATTTTTCTTCAAATTTTCTAAAAAATTTTTCTCCTTTTTCTTTAAATATCTTTGATATTTTCATATTTAATTTTTTTTCAATTTGTTGGTCAATATCAAAAAAATTAAGATTAAGATTTCTAGAAACCAATCTACCTATAGAGGACTTTCCTGAGCCCATCATTCCTAAAAATACAATATTTTCTTTCGATTTCATAAGTTTCTTTATTGAAAAAACACAAATATGTCTTAATTTGAAATTAATTAAAACTATATGCAATTCATAAAAAAAACAAGTTCAGGACGAAATATTTTAGGTTTAATTTTAAAATTAGCTTTAGTTTTAGTTGTAATTCTTGGAATTGTTTTTTTACTAAACAAGATTGATTTTCCAGCACCAAAAAAAGAAATAGAAAAAATCATTTCCAATGAAAATTTCAAAATTGTTAAATAAAAAAAAATTTTCAACTGTACTAATATTTTTTTTAATATGGTCAGCTCATGCTGAGGATAAACCAGTAGACATTTGGAATATAGAAAAAAAAGAAATAAGTACTGACTCTACATTGGATGAAACAACTGTTGAAAAAAATGATAATGAAATAAAAAAAAATGAGTCAAGTATTTACAAAATGCAGTTTCAAAATCAAAATCAAAAAAATAAAATAAAATTAGATGAAACTTTAAACTCAAAAGAGATTAAAATTGTTGGACTTTATGATCCAGAAGATAATGGTCTGGAT
>MDTB01203026.1_pt1 | contig 10393 bp, 10 predicted proteins | sample 811161 | NCBI WGS metagenome assembly MDTB01 (sample SAMN05326650, study PRJNA326480) | marine metagenome | isolation source: seawater | place: Mediterranean Sea | collected 2009
TAATTTGATTAATTAATATTTCTCCAGATGTGGAGCTATCCAAAAAATCTAAACCATTAACATCAATCTGAGAAAAAGTTAAAGGTGTGACAACATCAGCCTCCTCACTTCCTGAAATAATTTCAAAGTCGATCCTACAGATTACCCCCCCCTGGCTAGCCACATCGCTGCCTGCCGTGCTTAGTGAGACTAATAACTTAGTAGTTTCTAATATGGTTGAAACATTGTATTGATCTGAAAAACTTGAAAAGGGACCATTGCTGCAATCAACTTGAACTGATTCATCATCAAGCATTGAGCTGTCAAAAATAATATCAAAATCAATTGATCCAATTGGTAGATTATTGCTAAGAAAAGTTATTGGCACCTGAACCACATCACCTACATCTGCCGTTGGATTTGCAATGTAGGCAGAAAAGGTACACAGCTCGTTTTGGCTACTTACACAGTTTCCACAGCTATCTGTAAGAGCATCTCCTCCGCATTCACTATTGCAGTCCAATAAAGCATTGCCCCCGCATAGACCACTGCAGTCTTCTACGTTACCATCGCAATCACATGCTCCATCCGCTATTCCGCTTCCTCCACATACGCCGCACTCATCTATAGTGGCCACGCCGCCACACTCCTCATTACAGTCAAGAAATAAACAGCTACCATCATCCTGGTTGGCACTAGAATCATAGTTGCAGGCCGTATCATCTGTACACCCTTTAATTAGAGCCTCAATGTCCCCATGCATAAAAAAACCAAAATTTTGCCAGCCTGATACTTCGTTAGGGCTTATTAGAGTCCCATCATCAAGAGTTATACCTGAAACATCATAGTAGCTATTTGTAGATTCTATGTACATTCTAAATACAGGCACCTCACCTTGAAGCATATAATTATCTGAATAGTCAGCTCCATCATCTCCATTTGTAGGAATGTCGCAAACACCGCTTCCACAAGTGTTTCTATCCCAAAGTCTTGCGCCAACACATTCACCTACATTAACACAAACTTCATCCTGCCACTCTAAGCATCTATATGCTGCAAGCCAGTCATTATTACTATCCCACAACCCATCACCATCAGTGTCTGTAAAGGCTTCCCCTATATCCCAGGTGCCATTGCCATTTGTATCTGTGAATTCTTCAATTCCAAATGATTGAGATTGAAATGTTGGGCTAATAAAAAAGTAGAATCCTTGAAGAGTAGACTGACTAAACTCAAAAGGATCCGCAATAAGTCTACTGAATAAAATAACAGACAGTAAAAATACCTTGAAAAATGATTTAATATTTAAAATGTTCTTTTCCATTTTATAAAAAAATATTATTTGTAGAGAATTTATGAACTATAATAAACAAAACATGTGATAAAAACAACAAAATCATATCGGCAGAGGTAACGGAATGAAACAACTTTTAAGCTGTTTTCTTGAATTTTTTATAAATAGGTTTGGATGCTTTTTGAATGACCTCATCAGTAATTGTACATGAAGCTAGGCCTTTTATAGATGGAGCCTCAAACATAATCTCTAACATACACTCCTCAAGTATTGACTTTAAAGCTCTGGCCCCTGTTTTTCTTTCCTTTGCAAGATTGATAATACCCTCAACTGCTTCCTCAGTAAAATCTAAGTCAATATTCTCAATCTTAAATAATTTTTTATATTGCTTTATGAGAGCATTCTTAGGTCTAGTTAAAACAGCTCTTAGAGCTGTTTTATCTAGCTCTTCAAGCGATGCAATAACAGGCAATCTACCTATAAGCTCTGGAATAAATCCATACTTTTGCAAATCATCAGAAGATGTACAGCTGAATAGATGAGAATCATCAACCTTTGTCTTTATCTCCTGATTGAAGCCCATTGTACCTCCTGATAGTCTCTTTTCAATAATACCCTCCAAGCCTTGAAAGGCTCCACCGCAAATAAATAGAATGTTAGTTGTATCAATGGTAACTAATGGTTGCTCCGGATGCTTTCTACCTCCTTTGGGAGGAATATTTGCCTTGGTGCCTTCAAGAATCTTTAGAAGCGACTGCTGAACTCCTTCACCAGATACGTCTCTAGTAATGGAGGGATTGCCGCTCTTTCTTCCTATCTTGTCAATTTCATCAATATAAATAATACCCTGCTGGGTTCTTTCTGGATCAAAATTTGCAGATTGAAACAAACGAACCAAAATATTATCGACATCTTCGCCAACGTAGCCTGCTTCAGTTAAAACAGTTGCATCAGCGATAGCAAATGGAACATTTAATATTTTTGATAACGTTTTGGCAATTAAGGTTTTACCTGTTCCAGTAGGACCAACCAACAATATATTACTCTTTTCAATCTCAACATCATCAGAGACAAAATTTTGTAATCTTTTGTAATGATTGTAGACAGCTACAGATACTGATTTTTTTGCGGAATCTTGTCCTACAATATATTCATCCAAAAGATTTTTAATTTGAAGTGGCTTGAGATTATTAAAGTCAGGACTTTTTTTGTTTTTCTGAAGGCCAGCATCAATTATTTTATTGGCCTTCTTAACGCACTTATCACAAATAAATACTTCATCACCTTCAACTAAGAACTTAACCTCTTTCTGGGATAGTTTGCAGAATGAGCAGCTTAATGTTTCTTTGTTGTACTTTTTCACCAAGCTATTTTCGCTGCTCTACAATACTATCAATTAAGCCATACTTTAAGGCTTCATTTGAATCCATAAAATTATCTCTATTTGTATCTTTTTCGATTGTCTTTATAGTTTGCCCCGTATTGTCACTTAATATTTTATTAAGTTTATCTCTTAAAAAGAGAATTTCCTTAGTATGAATCTCAATGTCTGTAGCTTGACCTTGAACGCCTCCCAAGGGCTGATGAATCATTACTCTAGAGTTTTCTAATGAGTATCGCATTCCTTTTGTTCCAGACGAAAGTAAAACAGCCGCCATACTAGCAGCTTGACCCATGCAAATTGTCTCAATTTCAGGCTTTATATAATTCATTGTATCTAGTATTCCAAAGCCTGCTGTTATTACACCTCCTGGGCTGTTTATATACATTGAAATTTTCTTTTCAGGATCTTCTGCTTCTAGAAAAAGCAGTTGGGCGATTATTAGATTTGATATGTAGTCATCAATTGGAAACCCTAAAAAGATGATTCTTTCCTTTAGCAGCCTGGAATAAATATCAAAGGCTCTTTCTCCATTTGCTGACTGCTCAACCACCATAGGTACTAGTGAAGATATATGCTTGCTGTCCATATTATTTACCTTTTCCCATGCGAATATCTGTGTCGCTTGATTTTTTCTTTCTTGGTTCATCAGTTGATTTTTCTGATACTTTGTTTGTTACAAATTTATTTAAACTATTAAAAAGTTTCTCATTTATAAGATCTTCTTTAAGCTTTTTTTTGTTCTTATCCTCTGAGTAGAATTTTTTAATATCACCTTGCATGTCTTTATTATCTTTTATAAAATCTTTAATCTTTTTTTCAACATCGTTATCGTTTATTGAAATTTTCATTTCATTTATCAGCCTGTCTTTTGCCAAAAACCACTTGATGTTGTTTTCTGAAATTTGATCATAGTTTTTCTTAAATTCATTTTCATCAACTGGTTGTTTTGGATTTTTATTTTTAAAGTCATCCATTAAAAATTGAGTATATTTTTCTTTCATTGATGTTGGCACTTTCAATTTAATATTCTTAACAAAATAATTTATGATTTCATTATTAATCTGCTGTTTATGATCACTGTCTAGCTGCTCTTGAATTTTTTGGTTCAAATTATCTTTGAACTCCTTTAATGAAGAAACCTTTGGATCTAGTGTTTTAGCAAATTCATCATCGAGATCAGGTAAGGCCTCTTCTTCTACCTTATTTATCTTAATTTCATATGCTACGGATTTATCGTTTAAATCAAAGCTAGTCCTAATTGTATCTCCTGCCTTTGCCCCAATAAAAGGTTTTTCAGATGTTCCAGAAAAAGGTTTCATGCCCAATCTGATATATTGATCTTTTGTAATCTTATTTATAATTGGAAGCCCGGATTCATCAAGCTGCTGAAAATCTCCTCTAATAAAATAACCTGACTTTATTTTTCCTTCAATGGTTCTCACATTTGCATTTTTCTGTCTTAAATCATCAAGTGCGTTTTTCACATCCTCTTTTTGCCCCATATACCTGGTAGTTTGAATGTTTATTTTATTGTATTTTGGAAGAACAACCTCAGGCTGAATCTCGAACTCTGCAGTAAATACTAATTGATCTCCCTTATTAAAACTCAAGTCTTTGATTTCTGCCTTATTTATTGGGTTCAATTCGTTCTTTATAAGAGATTCCATATAGTATTTATTAATTGAATCTTCGGCGAATTTAGCTTCTATGCCAGGCCCAAGATCCTTTTCTACTATATGATCAGGAACCTTACCTTTTCTAAAGCCTGCTATTTGATATGATTTTTTTGCCTTTGAATATTCCTTAGAAAAATCATCTTTCAAATCTTCCCATTTAACAGTTACGGTCAGGGCTCTAGTGAAATCATTTATTTTTTTTACTTTTACTTTCATCTCAATCCTTTAATTTAACCTTTTTCGACATTTAAACCCGTTATTTTATAGCATCAAATATCAATTTTAATTTTAAAAATTTATACGCTTTTCAAGGTTGTCAATTTTTTCAATGCATTTAAATAACTTAACTTGCCCTGTCCATGAATTCGATCAATACACACTCCCTTAAGCACTGACTTTGCCCTAAATGCTTCTCTTTTGTTGATATTAGATATGTGAACCTCAATAGATGGCGCGGATATTGAATCTAATGCATCACGAATTGAATATGAATAATGACCAAGCGCACCAGGGTTTATTATTATGCCCTCAGCCCACAAACTCTCATCTTGTATAGTATCTACTATTATACCTTCATGGTTTGATTGATAAAACTTAAAATCATGAAGCTTGCCAACAGAACTATTTTCGAGCCATTCCATGAGCTCATCCAGAGTCTCATCACCATAAATTTCTATATTTCTTTTTCCCAAAAAATTAAGGTTTGGTCCATTTATAACTAATATGTTCATAAAAATCTTCTAAATATTTAATAATTTTTTCATCGTTAATTTTTTCAATATAAGGTTGTCCCATATCCTTTATCAAAACAAAATTAATTCCATCATTATCACTTTTTTTTGTCATTTTTCATTAGACTTAGCAATGAGGAAAATTTTAATTTCTTTAGTTTTGGAAGGTGTATTTTTTTAAAAAAATTAAAAATCTTATCAAAGTTTTTCTTGCTAAGCTTTTTTTCGTTAAAAGAATAAAAAGTTGCGAATAAAATACCATATGCAACTGATTGCCCATGATCAATTTCTAGGTTGGAATTGAATTCTAGGGCATGGCCAAACGTATGCCCAAAGTTTAGAAGTTTTCTCTTTCCATTATCAAATTCATCTATTGATACAATATTTGCCTTTAACTCACAGCACTTTGAAATAATTTTCATTAAAGTTTTTTGATCTCTTTCTATAATTTTTTCTAAATTCTTATTTAAATAAGAAAAAAAAAATTTATCAAAAAGAATGCTATATTTAACTACTTCTGACATAGCCGAAAAAATTTCTTTTCCAGCTATTGTTTCCAAGAAGTCAGGGTCAATTATTACTCCTTTAGGCTGAAAAAAACTCCCAACCATATTCTTTCCTCTAGATGTGTTTATAGCAGTTTTACCACCTATAGAAGAGTCTACCATGGATAGCATAGAGGTGGGAACCTGAAAATAACTTATTCCTCTCATAAATGTTGAGGCTATAAATCCCGTAGTATCACCAACAACACCACCACCAATACCTAAAAAAATAGTTTCTCTGTTGCAACCAATTTGAATGAGTTCATTGTATATCCTTGAAACTGAGTCAATTGATTTAGCATCTTCTCCTTCTTCTAAAAAAATAACTTTGTAATCGATGTTATTGCTATCTAAAATGGATGTAATTCTATTATTCCAGAACTTAAAAATAGATTTTTGAGTAAAAATTATCCATTTTGTATTTTTATAAGATCTAAGGAGAAAAACAATTTTATCTGTAATTCCATAGTCTATCCATATTGGATATGACCTTCCTGTTAAATTTAAATTAATTGTTTTGATGAATTACCTTCTTAATTGATTGTGCAACTTGTTCTGGGCTTAAATGATCTGTTAGTATTGTATAGTTTGAAGATTCATTGTATACTTGTTTTCTAGATTCCCACAGATCACATATAATTTTATAAGAAACTTGCTCTTTTAGAATCAAGGGCCTTGATGAGTTCCCTTTTAGCCTCTTAAATAAAACTTCAGTACTCGTATCTAATAAAAATGTTAATCTCTCATTTTTTAAAAGATCGCTGCATTCTTGATTCAAAATGATTCCTCCGCTAGTTGCAAAAATACAATTTTTTGTAGTTTTATTTATTTCAATAAAGTACGAACTTTCCATATTTCTAAATTTTTTCTCACCATATTCATTGAAGATATCCTTTATTGATAGGCTAGTAATTTTTTCTAATTCTCTATCTAGATCAATCAGATTAAGATTTAAATTTTTAGATAAAATTTTTCCAACAGTTGTTTTACCACTACCCATCATACCTATCAAAAATATTTTAATATTTTGAAGTTTTTTCATAATGGGTGATGACCTGCTGGATTGAATCCCCTCCAAATTTTTCCAAAATAGAATCTGCTATCACTATACACGCAATATTTTCTGCAATAATTGATGCTGCTGGTACTGCGCATGTATCTGATCTTTCTTTGTGTGCGAGTTCGCTTTTCTTGTTATTTATATCAACAGATTTAAGTGGCCTTGATAGAGAAGAAAGGGGTTTCATTGCAGCTCTAATGATTAAGGGCTGAGCGTTTGTCATTCCTCCTTCAAGCCCTCCAGCTCTATTTGTGTTCCTTGTATAAAAGCTTCCATCCCAGCCTATTTCATCATGCACATCACTTCCAAATTTTTTTGACTCTTTAAACCCTTCCCCAAACTCAACACCTTTAATTGCATTTATTGACATAATAGTTTCTGCCAACTTGCTTTGCATTTTTTTATCCCACTGTGTATAGGATCCTAAGCCATAGGGGAGGTTGTAAATAATAATTTCAAATACACCTCCAACACTGTCTCCTGATTTTCTAGCTTCTTTGATCCTTTCTACCATTTTTTCTGTATCTGATTTTGAAACGCATCTTGTAGGGCTTTTATCTGCCAAATCATTGATTTTTGAAATTTCTGGTAATTTATTTCTATCAATTACATCGTGAATTTGTACAACTCTGCTTGCTACTTCAATCCCAAGTTCTTCAATAAATTTTCTACATATTGACCCAATCGCAACTCTCATTGCAGTTTCTCTGGCTGAGGACCTTTCAATTACACATCTTATATCATTAAAATCATATTTAATTAACCCTGCCAAATCTGCATGCCCTGGCCTTGGCAATGTTATTTTCTTGACTGGACTAGAGCTAGCTTCCGTTTCCATGATCTCTTTCCAATTTCTCCAGTCTTTATTATCTATAATTAGTCCAATTGGAGATCCTAGAGTCTTTCCATATCTTACTCCTGAAACAATTTCAGCATAGTCAGATTCGATCTTCATTCTCCCTCCCCTTCCGAATCCCATTTGTCTCCTACTGAGCTGTTTTCTAATATATTCTTCTGAAATAGGCAGGTTTGAAGGAATCCCATCTAGTATGCCCATTAACGCTTTCCCATGGGATTCTCCTGCTGTTAAAAATTTAATTTTATTTAGCATATTCTTTTATAAGTGTATTTTTAATTTTATTAGCATCTATAGTACTTGAAATATTTTTATCCATCCAAATGTCTATTGAAATTAATGCTTGATATATTAACATATCAAGGCCATTAATAGCTGTAGCGCCAGCATTTTCTGCATCAATAATAAATTTAGTCTTTTTAGGCATATAGTTTATATCTATAACCACATGCTTCGAATCTAAAATATATCGATCAATTGGACTTATTCCCTTCAAATCTTTTGTTCCATATGATGTGCAGTTAATAATTATTGAACCCCTCTTTATTATATTTTCAATAGAATTGAAAGTATTTATTTTATAGTTTAATTTATTTTGAAAATGCTTTTCTATCTTTTTAAGGCTGTTAGTAGACCTGTTAATAACTGATATATTTGTGCAGCCCAGTGTAACAAGTGAATAGATAACAGCATACGCGCTTCCTCCTGCACCTATAACAAAAATATCCTTGTTGTTTATTTCTATACAATTTGATTTTAAGGTCATTATAAACCCAAAATAATCAGTATTAAATCCATATATTTTATTTTTTATAACTTTAATACAATTAACTGCTCCAACTACCTCTGCCTTGCTGTTTACTGTATCGCAGTATTGTATAATTTCATTTTTGTATGGAAACGTTATATTTAATCCATTTATTTTTTTTTCTTTGATAATTTCTCCTACCTCCGAAAACGACTTATTATCTATCTCAATATTTGAATAGGTAGAGTTTATATTATATTTTTTGTAAATATACGTATGCATAACTCTGCTGAAACTTTCACTTAAATCTTTTCCAATTAACCCAAATTTTTTCATGGCTCTAGTTTTCTTATATCTTTTATAAAATTTGGATACGAGTATATAAACGAGCCCTCATCATCATAATCAAGCTTAATTCCTAGAGCCATTGATAGTGCATAGAATGTCATAAATATACGATGATCATTTTTGGTAGTAATAGTTGTACTATACAATCTTTTTTTACCATTTATCACTATATCCCTTCCATTGGTAAATATATCTGCTTTCATCCTTTTTAAGTTTTCAACTATTAGCTCTAGTCTATCAGACTCCTTGTATTTGAGCTCTTCTACACCCCTAATAACTGTCTGGCCGCTAGCCTGTGTTGCACACGCAGCAAGAACAGGAATTTCGTCGATGCATGATGGAATAATTTCTTGCGCCACTTCTACAGCTCTAAGCTTACTGAACTTTACAACAATATCCCCTACTTCTTCTTTGGCCTCATCTATGAACTGATTTTTAATTTCAATATTTGCCTTCATTGATTTAAGCGCATGAATAAACCCCACTCTTTCTTTAGATAAAATTGAATTTTTAATAATTATGCTAGAGCCTCTGCTTAGTAAGGCCATTTGAATCAAAAATGCTGCTGATGAAATGTCTCCAGGAATATTATAGTTAATTGGCCTAATTTTTTTCGAGTCACTGATATTTATTTTATTCCCATCTATAGCAATATTTGCTCCCATCATTTTTAATATTTTCTCTGTATGACTCCTTGATTTATTTTTTTCTATCACTTGCGATTTACCATTAGCTCCCAAAGCTGCTAAAATAATACATGATTTCAGCTGCGCACTTGCAACAGGCAATTCATACCTTAGTGCATTAATTTCTTTATAACTTTTTACCTCAATTGGAAGCCTCCAATTAGTATGGAATAGTTCAATTCCCATTCTTTGTAAAGGAATAATTATTCTCCTCATCGGCCTTCGAGTTAATGAGCCATCGCCTGTAATTTTAAAGGGGATCCTCAGTCCGCATAAAATTCCAATTAAAAGCCTAGCTGTGGTACCTGAGTTGTCACAATCAAAGAAATTAGATGCAGAAATGGGAATCTTATTTATTCTACCTGTTTTACTGTCATAACTTAAGCCCAATTTCTCAATACATCTAATTGAAGAACGTACATCTCTAGATTTCCCAATATTTCCTATTTTTGAACCTTGACCAGAAAGGATCGAAAATAAAATCATTCTGATTGATATAGACTTATCACCCTCAAGCTGTATTGATCCATTTAATTTCATTTACTTGTAGTATACAATTATAATAAGCAGAAGTTTTTTAATATTCTATCACCATACTCTGTTAATAGGGCTTCTGGATGAAATTGAATTCCATATATTTGATCTTCTCTATTTTCAAATCCCATTGGCGACTTATCATCAGAATAAGCTGTAATTTTAATATTTTTAGGTACAAGCTTTAAATCAACTGACAAAGAATGATATCTCATTGCACCGAAATTTTTTGGTACGCCAGAAAAAACAACCCCTCCATGGTGTGTGATTTTTGACATCTTACCATGCATAACATTCTTAGATTTAGAGACTTTTCCTCCATAATAGGAGTACAATATTTGCATACCAAGACATACACCTAATATTGGAACTTTCTTCTTGTAATAATCTATTAAAGAAAATACTGAATTAGAGCTTTGAGGGCCCATTGGTCCAGGAGAAATGATTACATGGGTTGGTCTTAATGAATTAATCCTATCAAAATCAATTTTGTCATTTTTCTTAACATTAACCCTATACCCCATTTTACCAATTGCTTGATATATATTATAA
>MDTB01231828.1_pt1 | contig 10393 bp, 8 predicted proteins | sample 811161 | NCBI WGS metagenome assembly MDTB01 (sample SAMN05326650, study PRJNA326480) | marine metagenome | isolation source: seawater | place: Mediterranean Sea | collected 2009
ACTTAAGAACGATTCTAGTTTCATCTGGATGCGATGCATCAATGTATAAATTTTTGTCCATTTAATTTGAATTCCTTTTGAGATATTTATTGTTTTTGTAATCATAGTTTTAGTTTTAAAATTTTTTTTAATACCCCTAACTTATAATCTAAATGCCTTAAGATAGCCAGAATTATTGATATAAAATGATACTGTAATGCTTAAATTTTTAAACTTATCTGTAAAAGCAGTAATAATAATACTGATTTCAGCGCTATTATTAATTTTTTCAGCTTTCTTTTATTTTTCTTCTGGTTTACCAGATTACAAAAAATTATCGAACTATCAACCTCCTATATCAAGCAGAGTATATTCAAAAGATGGAAAACTTATTGCAGAATATGCTTTAGAAAAAAGATTATTCGTTCCTTACGATTCAATTCCAAGCAAAATAATTAACTCGTTCCTTTCAGCAGAAGATAAAAATTTTTTTAACCATCCAGGTGTTGATGCAAAAGGTATTATAAGAGCAACTATTAACAATATCACAAATATTTTAGGTGATAAGAGGCTTGAAGGGGCATCTACAATAACCCAACAAGTTGCAAAAAATTTTCTTTTAACAAATGAAGTTTCTATTAAAAGAAAAATTAAAGAGGCCATATTGGCTTTTAGGATAGAAAAAGCTTATTCAAAAAAAAGAATTTTAGAACTTTACCTAAATCAAATTTATTTAGGGCAAGGTACCTACGGAGTCGCCGCCGCAAGTTTAGAGTATTTTGACAAATCAATAAAAGATTTAGAATATGATGAAGCAGCTTTACTTGCCGCTTTACCTAAAGCACCAAGTCGATACAATCCTATTAAAGACCCCAAGGAAGCGAAGTTTAGACGAGATTTAGTTTTAAAAAACCTAAATCAAAATGGTTTTATAAATAATGACCAATATTTAAAACTAAAACAAAAAAAAATTAAAATTAAAAGAAGAAAAATTGAGATAGTTAATGAGGCAAATTCTTACACAGAAGAAGTTAGAAGAATTATAAAAAATAAATATGGTTTTGAGAAATTATATACTCAAGGTCTAAGTATTAAATCTCCTTTAAATATTAATTTTCAGATTGAAGCAATCAATGCTTTAAGAAATGGAATAGAGTCTTACGATAGAAGACATGGATGGAGAGGGCCAATTACAAATAAAAATGAAGATACTAATTGGAAAAAAAAATTAGAAAGTTTTAATATTGATCCAACTTTACAATGGTTAAAAGCTGAAGTAACGGGAATAAATGAAAATTTTTTAGTTCTTAAAACAATAAATAATAAAAATATAAAAATTGAAAAGAACTCTTTAAATTGGGCTATTAAAAAAAGAGATATTAATGATGTTTTTGATTTAGGTGATTTTGTGTTTATCAAAAAAAATAAAAATTCGTGGTCACTCAAACAATATCCAAATGTTAATGGAGGTATAGTTGCTTTAAATCCATTTACTGGCGAAGTTAAGGCGTTGGTAGGTGGATTTAGTTATACTTCAAGTGAATTTAACAGAGTAACTCAAGCTAAAAGACAACCTGGTTCAGCTTTTAAACCTTTTGTTTATGCAGCTGCAATAGAAAATGGTTTATCTCCAAATTCAATTGTATTAGATGCTCCATTTATAGCCGAGCAAGGCATAGGTTTAAAAGATTGGAAGCCGGAAAATTATGGAAAAAAATTTTATGGACCCTCAACATTAAGAAAAGGAATTGAGTATTCTAGAAATTTGATGACAGTAAGAATTGCACAAAATGTTGGAGTAGATAAGATTTTAAATCTTTCAAAAAAGTTAGAAATTTATGATGAGATACCTGAATTGTTATCTGTATCTTTAGGTTCTATTGAGACGTCTTTGCTAAATATAACTTCAGCTTATGCCACCTTCGTCAATGGAGGAAAAAAAGTAAAGCCGGTACTAATAAATCGTATACAAGATAGAAGAGGAAAAACAATTTTTACACCTAAAAATGCTGCTTGCAAAGGATGTGACAGGTACACAGAAAATGAAAAAGAAGAAGGACTTCCAAAGATCGATTTAAAAAATGAACAAGTGATAAGTGAACAAACAGCCTATCAAATTACATCTATTCTAAAAGGAGTAATAACAAGAGGCACAGGAAAAAAACTGAGAGATCTTAATGTCCCATTAGCAGGTAAAACAGGAACTACTAATAATAATTTTGATGCCTGGTTTATTGGTTATAATTCTAATTTAGTAGTTGGAGTATATATTGGTTTTGATAACCCCAAAACATTAGGAAAATTTGAAACAGGCTCAAAAGCCGCTCTCCCTATATTCAAAAATTTTATAAAAGGAGTTTCGTTTTTAGACGATTTTGATGAATTTGAAGTTCCAAATGGAATTTATTTTGCTCCAATAAATTACCATACTGGTGAACAAACTGATTTTGATGATAAAAATTTCATACTTGAGGCTTTCAAAGAAAAAGATATTAACAGTCTAAACAATAAGCAATTAATATCAAATTATAATTATGATAAATTAATTAAATTTAGGCAATTTTACTAATGCAATCATTTGAAACATCTTTAAATCAGATTAAAAAGATACTTGAAAATATAAGGGGGTATCTTTGAAAAAAATGATATTCAAAAAAAACTTGAGCTTATAGAGCAAAAAACGACCAATGAAAATTTTTGGAAAGACCAAAAAAAAGTAAAGAATATTTTAAAAGATAAAAAATTATATGATCATTTAATTTCTTCAAATAAAAACATTTCAAAAGAAATAAAAAATTTAGAAGACCTATATTCTTTAGGAAATGAGGAAAAAAATGAAGAAATTACTAAAGATTGCGAAACTAAATTAAGCGAATTATTTAGAGAAATAAAAAAATTAGAGGTTGCCTGTTTCCTGTCTGGAGAAAATGACGCTTTAGATATTTATCTTGAAGTTCATGCTGGAGCTGGTGGGACAGAAAGTCAAGATTGGGCAGAAATGTTAAGAAGAATGTATCTCAAATGGTTTGATAAAAAAAAATTTTCGTATGAAATTATAAGTGAACATAAAGGCGAAGAGGCTGGAATAAAATCGTCTACTTTAAAGGTTTCAGGATTAAATCTATATGGTTTGATGAAAAGCGAGTCAGGAGTTCATAGACTTGTAAGAATTTCTCCATTTGATAGTGGAGCAAGGAGACATACAAGTTTTGCAAGTGTTTGGGTCTATCCGGTTGTTGATGATGATATAAGCATAGAAATTAACGAGAAAGATTTAAGAGTTGATACCTATAGGTCAAGTGGAGCTGGGGGGCAACATGTTAATACAACTGATAGCGCAGTTAGAATTACTCATTTGCCGACAAAAATTGTGGTTCAATGTCAAAACGAGAGATCTCAACATAAAAATAAAGATACTTGTTTTAAGATGCTTAAAGCTAGACTGTACGAACATGAAATACAAAAAAGAGAAAAAGATAATTTAAAAGAAACTAGTTTAAAAACAGATATTGGATGGGGTCATCAAATCCGTTCGTATGTTTTACAACCTTATCAACTTGTGAAAGATCTCAGAAATAAAACAGAAAATACTAATCCAGACGCAGTACTTGATGGTGACATAGACAGCTTTATTGAAGCCGGAGTTTTAAACAGATAAATGAAAAGAATTATTTTATTTTCTATTTCTTTTTTTTTAATAATTATTTCTGTAATAACTTCTTATTTAGTTTTAATAGGATATGAAACTGATAGATTTAATTCTGTTCTAGAAAGTAAAATTACAAAAAATTTAGCAAACACTAAAATTGACATTGATAAAATTAAAGTAAAGATTAACGTCAAAAATATAAGTTTTTTTGTTACCACAGAAAAACCAGATATCGAATATAACAATAATAAAATTAATATTGCAAAAATTGATGCGTATATAAATTTAAAATCTTTTATAATAGGAAAGCCAAAAATAAATACATTAAATATTACATCAAATGAAATTGAGGTAAATGAAGTAAAAAATATTATTAAATATTCCAAACCATCCAATTTTAAAAAGTTTTTCTTAAATGAAGTAGAGAAAGGAGTAATATTGTTTAACTTAGACGTTAATTTCAAAAATAATTCAATTAAAAATTATGAAATTAACGGGTACGTAAAAAACTTTTTTGCTGGAATTTATGATGTGAAACTAGAAAAATCAAGTTTCATATATCAAGTTAAAAAAAATTCTAGTGAAATTGACAACATAAGAGGTTTCGTTAATGGATTTCAAATCAATTCTGGAAATCTACAATTTGATAACTATGAACTATTAGACATAAAAGGAAATTTAAATTCAGATTTAAATTTAAATAAAAAAAACTTACAAAAATTATTTAAAAATAATTTATTACAAAACTCTGAAAACTTAAACATTTCTGGCAAAATTAAAAGTTCTTTTGACATTAAATTTGATGAAACATTTAAGGTTAAAGATTATCAAATAAAGGCTTCAGGAAGTATAAATAAATCTGAAATAAAATTTATAAATTCAAAAAAATTTTTATTTATAAAAGATAAAATTAAAAAATTAAATTTAGAAAAAACAGAATTTAGTTTAAATTTCGGGAAGAAAATTAAAAATACTTTAGATATTATAGGTTTTTATGCATTTAACGATAATACACCTAAAAAATTTAATTTTAAAAATTTGCGTTCTTTGAATGCTCAAAAATTTTTAATCGATGTAGATTTTGCGAATGAAATTAATATTCCAATGTTAAATTTTAATTCAAAAAATAAGATTGTAAATATTAAAACTGAGTTCGAAACAAAAAAAGATTCTATCAACTTTAAAAAATTTAATTTAGTAGAGGAAAAAACCAAAATTCATATTAACAATTTGTTTTTAAAAAATAAAAAACTCGTCAAATTTGAAGATATTTCTGTTAAGACCTTTAATAACAATAAACTTAATAATGATTTTAAAGTAAGTTTCGGTAACACAATTAAAGTTAAGGGATCAAAATATGATGCTACCAATTTAACTAAATTATTTGAGCAAAATAATGACAATTTTTTAGATAATATAAATAAAGAGGTTTCTATAAATTTTAAAGAAATCTCAACCAAAGTATCGGATAAAATATCAAATTTTAATCTTATTGGTAATATTCAAAAAGGAAAATTTAATAAAATTGTATCAAAAGGAGAGTTTAAAAATGATAAATATCTAGATATATCTCTTAAAGTAGACGAAAATAATAACAAAAAAATACTAGAAATATATTCAGACCTACCCAGGCCTTTGTTATCAAATTATAAATTTTTTTGATGGTTTGACTGATGGTCAACTTCTAATATTATCCTCTTATGACAATAAACTTAGTAATACGAAATTAACAATTGAGAATTTTAAAGTCAAAGATGCCCCGGGTTTAGTCAAATTATTATCATTAGCTGATTTTGGTGGAATGGTAGATGCTGTATCTGGTGAAGGCCTATCTTTTGAAAAATTAGAAATGTCTATGGAAAAAAAAAATCAAGTATTAAATTTGAAAGAACTGTATGCAATAGGACCTAGTATTTCTATTTTAATGGAAGGTTACTTAGATACTAAATCAGGATTAGTTAGTTTAAGAGGGACAATGGTGCCAGCAAAAGCGCTTAATAAATTTTTATCAAAATTACCTATTGTGGGAGACATCATAATTCCAAAAGAAATTGGAGAGGGTTTATTCGGTATAAGTTTTAAAATGAAAGGCACGCCTGGTAAAATAAAAACAACTGTAAATCCAATAAAAACATTAACTCCAAGATTTATTCAAAAAGCTCTTAAAAAGACTAAGTAATTTTAAAAAGAAAATGCTTTTTCTTTCCAAATGAAATTTTCATATTTTTGTCTTTAAAATTTGAGTAATTTAGTATCATATTTTCATCAGTTACTAATAAATCATTAACTTTAATACCGTTATTTTTAATTGCTCTTCTCGCCTCGCTTTTCGAGTTCATAATCTCGTAATCTACTAACAGCTCTAAAATTTTAAGACCTTTTTCAACATCTTTATTATGAATATTTTTTGAAGGCAGATTTTCACTAGTTTTTCTAAATTTAAATACTTCAGTAGCAGTCTTTTCTGCTTTTAATGATTTAATTTTTCCATGAAGTATTTTTGTAGCTTCATTAGCTAGAATAATTTTCAAATCATTAATATTCTTTTTTTCTTTAAGTTTTTCTAGTTCTTCCATTCTTATATCTGTAAAAAATTTTAAGAATCTATGAACATCTTTATCATCAGAATTTCTCCAAAACTGCCAATAATCATATGAAGAAAATAATTTTTCGTTAAGCCAAACAGCTCCTTTTTCTGTTTTACCCATTTTAGCACCCGAGGATAAAGTTATTAATGGACTTGTTAGGCCAAAAGCGTCTTTTTTGAGTATTCGCCTAATTAGATCAACTCCATTAACTATATTGCCCCATTGATCAGAACCACCTAATTGCAATAAACATTTCTCTCTCTCAAATAATTTATAAAAATCAAATGCTTGAAGAATCATATAATTAAATTCCATATAACTTAAAGATTGCTCTCTATCTAATCTTGATTTTACACTATCGAAAGTCAACATTTTATTAAGAGTAAATTGAGAACCGATCTTCCTCAAAAAATCTATATAATTTAACTTTCCAAGCCAAGAATAATTATCTACGAAAATTGGTTTATTTTTTTTATTTTTAAAATTAAGTAATTTTTCAAATAATTTTTTGATATTTGAAATATTTTTTTTATCTCTTTCTGTTTTAAGATTTTTCTTGTTGAATTTTTTCCTGATGGATCACCTATCAAAGTTGTACCACCTCCTAAAAGTACGATTGGTTTATGACCATGTTTTTGAAGCAATCTCAAAATCATGATTTGTAACAAGCTGCCTACGTGTAAACTACTAGCGGTACAATCGAATCCAATATAAGCAGGAATAGATTTACTTGAAATTATCGAGTCTAATTTTTCCAAATCAGTACACTGATTTAGATAACCCCTTTCTTGCATTTCTCTCAAAAAAGTGCTTTTCATATTTCTATTTGTTATTGAAATACTATTATACAATATTTGGTATAAATAAATACAATTATGAGCAAAGAATACACATGCTTAGGTATGATGAGTGGAACTTCAGGGGATGGAGTAGATGCATCAATAATTCGATCTAATGGATTAGATGAACTGTCAATTTTAAAGGAGAAATATTACGAGTATGATGAAAACATATTTCAAGAATTTCACAGTTTAAAAAAAAAAATTAATACCATAGCTGATTTAAAAAAGTTTTCATCTCCAATTAATAAACTTGAAAAAGATATTACGATTTTTCATGCAAAAGTAGTTAAAGATATAACACAAGGTTTTGATTTAGATTTAATTGGATTTCACGGACAAACTCTTTACCATAATCCTCAAGAGAAAATTTCTTTACAGCTAGGTAATGGAAATTTATTGTCTCAATTATCAAAAAAAAAAATCGTTTTTAATTTCAGAAAAAATGATATTAAGAATGGTGGAGAAGGAGCCCCCTTGACACCGATTTTTCATAAATATTTAATGAAATCAAAAGAAATAGAGTTACCAGCTTGCATTTTGAATATTGGAGGAATATCAAATTTAACCTTAATAAGAAATTTAGATAATCACGAAATTTTAAGCAAAGATGTTGGACCAGGTAATTGCTTAATAAATGCTTGGATACAAAATCATACTAATGAAAAATTTGATTTAGACGGTAAAATTTCTAATAGAGGGAAGATTAATGAAATTATACTTGAACAAGCTTTAGAGACTCATGAAAGTAATTTTCAAAAAAGAAATAACATATCTTTAGATACTAATGATTTTGATATCTCATTTGCAAGAGGTCTTAATTTAGAGGATGGAGCCGCTACACTAACAGCTTTTACAGCGAAAATAATATCCTCAAAAATTAGTTATCTTTTAAACGAGTATGATAAAAAAGAAATAAAAATTATAATATGTGGTGGTGGTAGAAACAATAAGAGCCTTTTAAAACAAATTAAACTTAATTCGAAAAAAAACTTATCCTTTCATAATTCTGAAGACTTCCAACTTAATGGTGATTTTATAGAATCCCAAGCATTTGGTTATTTAGCTATTAGATCCGTACTGTCATTACCTATATCTTTTCCTTCAACAACTGGATGCTCAGCCCCATGTAGTGGAGGAGAAATAATTAAATTTTAGATTAGCGCAGTTTTTTCATTAATGTATTTTTCTATTTCGACCCTAAGATCTTTTTCTTTATCTTTAAAAAAATGATTTGCATTTTTAATTTTAGAGAATATTACCTCAACCCCTTTCTGGTTTTTTATTCTATTATATAACTCATCAATACTTTCTTTTGTAACTAATTCATCATTATCACTATAAACTACCTGACCTGAAGTAGGACAGGGTGCTAAAAATGAAAAGTCATATACGTTGGGTTGTGGAGATATTGCTATAAAATTATTAACTTCAGGACGTCGCATAATTAATTGCATACAAATTAATGCACCAAAAGAAAATCCTGAAACCCAACATTGGCTATAATCCATATTTTCTCTTTCTATCCAATCAAGAGCCGCAGCTGCATCAGAAAGTTCACCTTGTCCATTATCAAAAACTCCGTCACTTTTTCCTACTCCTCTAAAATTAATTTTAATAACTGAAAAACCGTTTTCTAAAAAAATATTATACATCAATTGAACTATTCTATTATTCATTGTTCCACCATATTGAGGGTGCGGTTGAAGTACTATTGCGACTGGAGATCCGAATTTAGGATTTTTGTAATATTTTGCTTCAAGCCTCCCTGCAGGTCCTGGTATAAAAATTTCTAAACTTTTCTGTTTCATATTAATAATGATAATTAGTTTCAATAAAAGATATGACTTATAACATGTTTTTATGCGTCAAATATCTTTTTTTAAATCCTAGTAAAACAGTAGGATTTGATTAAAAACTATTGTAAAACATGCCAAATTTATGAAATTAACTACTAAAGGAAGATATGCAGTAATGGCGATGGCTGATCTAGCATCGTATTCTAAGAATAAACCTGTGAGTTTATCTGAAATTTCTACAAGACAAAATATTTCTTTAGCTTACTTGGAGCAGTTATTTATTCATTTAAAAAATAATAAATTAGTTAAAAGCGTTAGAGGTGTTAAAGGAGGATATGCTTTAGATAGACCAGCGTCAGAAATAAAACTTTCAAATATCTTTCATGCCGTTAACGAAGAAATTAAAACCCTTAATTGTAAGAAAGATTCAAAAAAAGGATGCAACCATAAATCTATAAAATGCATTACACACAATCTTTGGGATAAATTAGACAACCATATTAATGGTTTCTTTGAAAACGTAAAATTAGAGGAGCTAGTTAAAAGATAATGAGCAGTAAAATTATAGACACAAATAAAGAATATAAATATGGTTTTACAACCGATATTGAAAGTTTCAAAGCCCCAAAAGGCTTAAGTGAAGAAACAATTAAATTTATTTCAAAAGAAAAAAAAGAACCTAAATGGCTCTTAGAATGGAGACTAAAAGCATATAAAAGATTAAAATCATTGAAAGAACCGAACTGGCAAAAACCAAAATATCCAAAAATTGATTATCAAGATCTTTATTATTATTCTGCTCCTAAAAGTACAAAAGATAAACCGAAGAGTTTAGCAGAAGTTGATCCTAAACTTATCGAAACTTATAAAAAACTTGGCATCCCTTTGGATGAGCAAAAAAAATTAAGTGGTGTAGCAGTTGACGCTGTTTTCGATTCAGTCTCTGTAGCAACTACTTTTAAAGGTGAGCTAACAAAAAAGGGTATAATTTTTTGCTCTATCTCAGAAGCTATACAAAAACATCCTGATTTAGTTAAGAAATATTTAGGTTCTGTAATACCTTTAACAGATCATTACTTTGCAACTTTAAATTCTGCAGTTTTTACCGATGGGTCTTTTGTATACATACCACCAAATGTAAGATGCCCCATGGAACTTTCTACTTATTTTAGAATTAATGCTTCCCAAACCGGCCAATTTGAAAGAACATTAATTATAGCAGATAAAGGAAGTTACGTTAGCTACCTTGAAGGTTGTACTGCTCCAATGAGAGATGAAAATCAACTACATGCAGCTAATGTTGAGCTTATTGCTCTTGACGATGCTGAAATAAAATATTCGACTGTTCAAAACTGGTATCCAGGTGATGAACAAGGAAAAGGAGGAATTTATAATTTTGTAACCAAAAGGGGAGCTTGCAGAGGAAAAAACTCTAAAATTTCATGGACACAAGTTGAAACAGGATCTGCAATTACCTGGAAATACCCTAGCTGTATTTTACAGGGAGATAATTCAGTAGGTGAATTTTATTCAATCGCA
>MDTB01154214.1_pt1 | contig 10392 bp, 8 predicted proteins | sample 811161 | NCBI WGS metagenome assembly MDTB01 (sample SAMN05326650, study PRJNA326480) | marine metagenome | isolation source: seawater | place: Mediterranean Sea | collected 2009
TTAGAAACAGCAATCTATGTTGCAAATATTAGTAATCGTAAATTAATATTACTTATAAGAAATCCATTATGTCATTGTGGATCAGCTAGTTGATATTCTTGTCAATCATGAGGATAATTGTCTATAACATCAAATTCAAATAACTTGAATTGCCATTGAGGCATTTAATATAGATATATGTTTTATATCTATATTATTTTCATTCAATTTTTTTAAAAAGAGATTGCATCTCTTTAAAAACCCCAAAAAAAGGGAATTCTTCACTTTTAAAACCCTGAAAGTTTAATATATTTATTTATTATTTTTATTTAGGAGGAAAACCCTTAAACTATTGTTCTTTTGTTAAATATACAAGATGGTATAATTTTATAATAAGGTTATCTTTTAATCTATTATTTTTAATTTGATAATTTAAAATAATAGATTAAAAGATAAAGATTTTTTTTAATTTAATGTAATAAACAAAATGAAATATATTATTCATATTGGTATTTGTGGTTTTGGAAATCAATTATTAGGATTTAAAGAATTATGTATTCTTAGTAAATATACTGATAGAAAAATAATTCTACCAATATTTATACCACATGGAACTATTAGAAATAGTACTAAAAAATTTTATGAATTTAAGGAAATTTTTGATGTAGAACATTTTAAACAATTTTATGACTGTGAGGTGTTTGAAAATATAAAAAATATAAAAATTAATAAAGTTTATAATATTCGTTCTTCAAATGAAGATAATATAACAATACCATATTTCCATAATCATAGAGATTATTATAATATAAAAGAAGATATTGAAAAAGTATATTTAAAAAAAAAATTTATAAATTCTATAGAAGATATTAATGAATTGAAAACTATAGAAGATGATGTATTAGTTTTACTTGGAACATTTAATACTTTAAAACTTTCAATATGCAATAAAAATGGTTGTTTAAATAAAAATTGTAAAATGGCTGAAACTTTTAAAAAAGAATATTATTATACAGTTAGTTCATTAATCCATAATAAATATATAAAAGATTCTTGTAATAAATTTTTAAAAGAAAAAAATCTTAATGATTATACAGCATTTCATTTAAGAACTCCAGATTTAATTGGAAATAAAATATTTAAAGAATGTTATAATAATTTAAATGAAGAAAATGTATACCAATCCATATTAAACTATCTCTTTGAAACAAATAATTATAGGTTAGTTAATAAAATATTTATTGCTATACCACCAGATGGTCTTAAAATAAAAGATATGACTATATTTAATTCAAATAAAATTATATTACTTAATGAAATTATAACAGATAAATTCATTTTATCACTTATAGAATCTGAAATATGTAATAATGCTACAATCTTAATTAATTCACCAACAAATACTCCTTATGAAATAAAAGAACATACCCGTTCTTCTTTTACAATGCACATACGTGATTTAAGAGAAATTAATAATTTAAATAAATTAGATAAATGTATAACCGAAATTACTAACAACAATTTTATTGAAATAATAAAACAGAAATTTATTTCTAATAAAAAAGTTATAAGTTTTGCATTATATAACAATAAAGATATATATAATTATGGAATTTTATTAAATTATGAACTCAAAAAACTAATTTATAAAGATTGGATTATACAATTATATATTGATGAAACTATCAATAATAAATTATTAGATTACTTAAAAACTCTCGATATTGAAATATTTAAGATAAAAAGCAATATACCTCCTATGTTTTACCGTTTTTTTCCATTATGTAATAATAGTGTAGAATATTTTATATCAAGAGATCTTGATTCCTTAATAAATTTTAGAGAAAAAAAAATGGTAGAAGAATGGATTGATTCTGGTAAAAATTTACATTTAATTCATGAAGTTTATCCAGGTCATAGACACATTATTATGGGTGGTATGTTTGGATTTAAAAAAAATATTATACCAAAACAATTTAAATATAATTTAAATGAAAAAGATGAATTTTACTATGAACCGTGGAAAGAAACTTGTTTAGTTAAATGGACACATAATAATATTGAATTTGTTGGAAAAAATAATGCTTCAAAAAATTGGACACTAAGTATTGAAAATACCACAAAATTTTTTAATGGAGATTTTGTCGAAATTTTATGGCATGGAAAGGAACCTCGAACATGTAAAATAATTGATAATAATACTATTTTAGTTATTCATAATAATATAAATTATTATTTCAGAAAATCAAAATCTAATACTATATCTATTTATGATAAAAATATATATAATGAAATTATTAATTTTTATATTAATATAAAACGAGATAAGTTTCTTTATGGAGATGACCAAAACTTTATTGCTAATTTTTTATCAGAATATATACCAACTTGTATTGATCATAATCAAATGCAAAATCTTAGATGGGACTATAGTATCAAATTTAATAAAATATATACTAAATTAAATACAATATATAAAAATATGAATAACTGTGACTGTTATATTGGTCACAGAGTAGATACAAAAAAAATATATAAAGAATATTTTGGAAATATAGATTTATAGTAAATTTATTTATTACATGTAATGATTGATATATTAGATTTATTTATATATTTTTCTGGTATTTCTTCATTACAAACGTCATCTATTATAATTTTTGTTTGTGGTTCTAAACCTTTGAATCTTTTATCCTGATATACTAATGGTATTTTGAGTGCATATATATTATAATATGGTTGAATATGAGCCATAAATGTATCACAACATTTATTTATTTTAAAATATGTTTCCATCATACATTTTTGTACAGCCAATGCACCACTCGCAGAACATATTATTATTCCATGTAATGATAACATATTGTATATTCTTATTATATTATCATCAATTTCTGAATAATATGTTTTATACATCCATGATGTTAAGTTCATCCCACATTTACTTAAACCAATATATAAAATATCTGTATCATTTGGTATTTTTATATTATCAGGAAATTCTCTAAATTTAGAAACATCATCTTCAAATAAACCAAATGGTTGAAATGGTTTTGTTATGTCTTGACTCTTTAATCCCATATCTATCATTCTAGAAAATCCTGTTGCTACAGATTGAAATTTCTCAATATTTAAAACTGGATGAATCTCATTTAAATTTAAATTACTAAATTCTTCTACCATATGTTTTTTTCTAATACCATTTGTATCACAAGTTAAAAAAAAATATTTTATTTTATTTAAATAAATATTCATTATATATATATTTATATATTTATATATTTATATATAAATATATAAATATATATTTATATATTTATATAATGAATTTAGAATATAGTAAAATTAGAGATATATTAAAAAAAGGTTCATTATTAAAATATTTAAAATGTAATGATAGTGACGATATTATTCGTCCATTTATAAGTATAAAAAATAAAAATAATAATACTACCAATAGTGATAATGTTCCATTGATTATCCATTTTATATGGATTGGATCTATTATTCCAGAAAAATACATAAATAATATAAAAACTTATGTAAAAAATAATCCAAACTACAAGATATTCTTGTGGTTAGACCATTTAGACAAAATAGAACTTTTAATTAAAGAAGATAATATTATTATTAAAAATGTAAATACAGATATTTCATTAATCAATAAAAATGAATATAATTTAATTAATAATTATGGATTTAAAGCTGATATATTACGATATGAAATTATATATAATTTCGGTGGAATATATAGTGATGTTGACAGTATAAGCGTTAAACCATTTGATAATAATTTCAAAAAAGATACAGTATCATATATTACTCCTGCTTGGAATAATCTTCAAAATGCATTTTTATGTTTTTCAAAAAATAATAATTTTTTAAAATATTGTATCGAATGTTTACCATATTCTGTAAAATTAAAATTACCATGGCATTTAACCGTTGGTCCTACGTTTTTAACAACCTGTTTTTATTTTTATAATGATTCAAATATAAACTTAATTCATCAAAATAAAATAATTTGGAAATCCAATGATTGTTATACATATCATACAAATGATGCTAATTGGGTAAAACAATCATTGGAAAAAGTTAGTGTTATAATCGCAAGTTATAATAGATTTAAATACTTATTAAATGCTATTAAAAGTGTTAAAAATCAAACTTATAAAAATATAGAAATAATTGTTGTAAATGATTGTTCAACAGAACCAGAATATTATAGTTATAATTTTGAAGATATTAAAATAATTCATTTAGAAGAAAATAGTAAAAAAAAACTAGGGTTTGTTAGTTGTGGTTATGTAAGAAATTTTGGAATTAAAGAATCTACTGGTGATTATATAGCTATATTAGATGATGATGATATTTGGTTTCCAAAGAAATTAGAATTACAAATACAAGCAATGAAAGAAAACAATTGTGAATTATCATGTACAGAAGGATTAATTGGACAAGGAATGTTTGATACATCAAAAAAATATAAGAAATATATAACTGAAACATATATGCGTAATCTAGAAATTAAATTTAAACATTTTAAATCAAACGCGCTTGATAATGGTATACCTGAAATATGGGGACAAAAAATACAAAAAATACATAATTTATGTATTTGTTCTAGTGTAGTTTTCAAAAAAAATATTATAAAAAAGGTTGGTCTTTTTCCTGAAGTAGTAAATGGGCATGAAGATAAACAAATGTGGATTAAAATACTTGAATTTACAAATTGTAAATTTATAAAAGAAGTATGTGTTTATTATGATTCTTCTACTGTTAGAGAAACATATTAATATTTAATGTTTTTTCTATTTTATATTACGTCTTCGTTCTATCCATTTTGTTCTAAAATTTTCTAATTCATTTGTATAATTTATATTTAATTTATCAAATAATTCTTCTCTAATAAAAATCATATTACCAGTATGTAATACAAATTTATATCCTTTTTTTATACCTAAATTAATAGTTGGTCTAAATCCAGTTCCTTGATATTTACCTGATTCATGTATGTGAACTTCATTATCGGGTTCTACAGACGAATTGATTTCAATTATAACAATTTTTGGTTTATAAATTTTTAAACTATCCCATACTTGATAATCATAACTATCTATATCTACTGATAAAATGTCAAAATCTAAAGGTATATTTGTACTTTTTAATAAATTATCTAATGAATTTTCACTATTATTATGATCAACAAATTTATTTATTGGAATTATTTTTGAATATAAATTACATGTTTTTAATAAATCTAAATATCTATTATTATTTCCCTCAATATAAACTGCCTGAAAATTTTTTTTTTCAACTAAATTGAATGTATTAGATAAATGTTTTCCATCCCATGCACCAAATTCACAAACCCATCCATTACTAATGTCTAATCTATTTAATAATTCTTCAATTATACCATCTTCTCCATTTTGTGAATAAAAATTTTTTGCATATTTATATTGAGGGAAATAATAATGTTAATATTTATTTAAGTTAAATTTAAAAAGGATAAATTAGACTATTTTCTACTTTTCTCTCTATAAAAAAATTACTTTTTACTCTATTTATCTCATTACTTTGTGGGTCATCTGGTTTTTCTGTACAAAAAAAAGTTATTATTGTTTTTCTTGACCCTGATATTATTGGATTTACCTGATGTGTACAAATTCCCGGAAATACAATAGCTGTATTAGCTTTGGGTTTTAAGGAAACATGATATTCTGGTAAAAATAATTCACCACCCTCATAATCATCATTTAAAATTAATGATAATGCGAATTTTCTATGCTGATGTGGATATGGAGTATCTCTATGTGCAGCAAATCGTCCATTTGTTTCAGAATTATATGAACATATTTTATATAATTCACGATATTCTACATCAAAATAAAATATTTTTTTTATTTCTGGAAATAAACTTCTTGATAATTTGTTATCAATCATTTTTTCCAAATCTTCATCCGGATGAACATGTAATCTATTTTTATTACATGAATTATGTAATTGCTGATTACTAGTATTATTATAGTAATCTAAAACTCGTTTCAATAATTTATCATCTAAAACATTTTCTATCATTAAATATGGAACATTTACATATGAAACTTCTTTTTCTATTTTTAAATCAATAATCTCCTCTATATTATTAAATTCTTTTAATTTTTTTATCCTTCTATTTGCATCTAAAATATATAATAAATTTTTATCTTTTTCTAAAATATTTGGAAATTTGTTTTTATTTATAAAGTTAGCCGGTATATTTAAATTTTCTTCTAATTCTCCATATAATAAAAATAAATTATTATTATTTTGCAATGTTAAAATTTTATCTAATACTATTTTTTCTATTTTATCAATTACTATAATAATTATATCTTTATCATTCACTATATTATGTAGTTCTTTACTACCTATTTTTATAAATGGAAAATAATCACCTACTTCTAAAAAATAATCTGGAAATTGCTCATCCATATTTACAATTTTTTTTAATTTATTTTTTTCTTTAATTTCTTTATTTTTTATTTGAGTATTTTCTTTATATAATAAATCATAAATTAAATTAGGAGAGTAATTCTGTTTTCTTAATTTTTCTTCTATTTTATTTAAAGATAATCCTTTTAATTTTTGATTATAAACCCATCGTCTCCATTCATCATTCATTAAAGTTTTATAATTTTTATTAACATCTAATGTTCTCAATTCTTCTAACATATGATTACCACTATTTCTAATACTAAAATTAAGATTATCTAAATCAGAAAACTCTGAAAAGGGCACCTCTTCTTGCTGTTTTAAAGAATTATCTACTTTGTAATTATATAATTTCTCTCTACTTTCTTCTCTAAACCATAAATTGAATGCCCATTTTTCTCCTTCTATAACTGGCATTCCTGCATGTTCACTTAATTCATGTCTTTTATTTGTTCCACTATAAACATTTTCAAATACTAATAATTTTCCTTTTTCTGCATTAACTTCCAAATTTAATTTTGTAAATTTAGTACCACCACCTTCCTCTACATCATTCAAATAAACAAGTGCAGTTTTCATTCTTTGTCCACCATATTTCATATTTCTTCTAGATTTCTCACTTCCATCAAATAACCAACCATCATAATATTGTCTATATTCTTGAGTTTTATCATAATATATAACTTGAAATGCTTCAGCATTTTCCAATGGAATTCCAACTTGTTGTGCTATTTTTTCTCCTATCATTTTGGTAATATTATCTGTATTATGTATTATCCAATGATTTTGCCCAGTACGACCATTTGAAACAAACCCTTGTTTATCACCAGATACAAGTGCTGGTTTTATTTTATCACGAGAAATGTTTATAAAATGTTTACAATCATCATCATTTAAAAAATTTGTAATTGTATAGATTTTAGGTGAATTATTTAGTAAATTTTGAGACATTTATACTATAAATTAAAAAAATAGGTTTTAATTAGTTATTTTAAAAATATAATTTACTTGAATTAGTTAAAGAAATGGTTATAGTTTTTTATAATGTAATATTATAATAATATCAAATGCAAAATAACAAAACAAAACAAAAACATAAAAAAACAAAACAAAAGCTAAAACAAAAAAAAAGTAAATCACAATCTCGTAATTTTAGAAAAGCTACTGGAAAACAAGTTAATAAACAATTAGGAAAATTCTTAAAAACTCAAGGTACTTTATCACACGAATTAGATGGTAAAACAATAGAATTAAAAATAAATGATGATATAATTTCAAAAATTAATGATATTTTAAAACAAGAATTACAAGAACAAATTGATAATAGAAAAAAAATTTCAGAAAGCTTAAAAGCATCTAAAAAAGCAATGAAAGAGTTATTAGAATTATTTGATGAAGAACACTTTCAAGATTTATTACAAGAAATACAAGCACTAGAAAATATGCCTTTAGAAAATTTTGATAAAAAAAATTTAAAAGAACGTGAAAATGATGCTAAAATAATAAAAGATGAAGTAAAATTGCAACTAGAAATAGGTGTAGAAAATGAATATATGGCACAGTCTGAAATAGATAATTATCAAAGTACCATTTTAGAAGATTTAGAAGAAATGTTAACATCTGTAGAAAACTCTCCTTAAAATTAATTCAATGATAACTGCATGACGCTTCACTATTGCTATTTACTGATTTATATTCATCTAAATCTGACTGCTTACATTTCTTAGATTTAACAGCATAGTTATCATTATGATGACCAATCAATCCAACAGATTGATTATATGTATAACTAATGACAATAAGTTGCTTGTTACAATAAGTAATCAATGTATTGTAGTTATCAATGAGTTCAACAATCTGTCTAACTAAATTTGTAAATTCATTATCTACATTTTTATCAAATTTCTTAGTATTTGTTGTCGTATAATAATCATAAAGTCCATTCAATTGTTCAATGCCAACAACATTTAACAGTTCATAAACATTTAACAATTCTGCAAATTTCTTCCTGTTATTATCATTCTTAAAAATTTGATTAGCAAGTTCTATTTTTGTCTTACGATTCAAGATATAATCTACAGTATCTTTATCAAAATTACCCAGATTCCTAACTTTATTTCTGAAATTAATCACATCAACATTTGAAATATGATTAACAAATCTATGCAAGTTACCAATAAATCTAATAATTTGACTAAAACTAGTTATTGCATTAGCATCAACAAATTTTTTGATTACAGAATCTTTAATCAAAATATCTAACCAATCTTTAGAATTAAATCTTGACAAAAATCTAGTAAATCCATTGAATGTATAATATGCGATTAGCCCCCCACAAACTTGATCTCCAGGATTTCTTGGTGCGGCTCCAGGTGTCAATCCATTTTCACGAAGATAATTGTAATAATGCGGATTATGAATATTTTGATTTACTACAATTTTTCCAGTATTCCAACTAAATGCAACCTTGCATTCAGTACACCACATCTGATCACATCCAGAAATCTTAAAAATTCTTACACCACATTTTGGACATGGTTTAGTTTCTTTCTTAATTAATTCAGCACTCTTTAAATTATCTGGTTGACAAGTATGAGGATCATCTTTTGAATATCCAATCACTTCAAAACAGTGATGACATGTATGTAATTTACAGACTTCACACTTGTACTGTGATGATAGATATCCTTTACAATTGTCAGCAGGACAAGGCATAATAAATTTCTTGCGTTCAACAGTTGTATCTTCACCATTCTTGATACGATAAATTTCAGTACGCTTTTCATTTAAATTTCTAGTAATTTGTACCAATTGCTTTTTAATTGCTGTATGTTGCTCAATAAGTTGATTAAGTTCTTGATTTTTATCTTCAACACGCTTAGTAACTTCAACAAGATTCATTAATTCGGGTGTTCTACTAATTTCACGATCAACAAGAAGTTGTTTCCTATGCTTTTTGTAGTCATTTTCCATATAATTTCTATTTAAATTTTCAACAAGAAATTTAGTATCCCATTGATTTTTGCAGCTCATACAATGTGGATCATTTGTAGTATTCAGCAAATAAGTTCTAACGCAAGTTTTACATGCTTCAAAACTGCAAGCAGTTATTGGGCATATAACTTTAGCATTAAGAGACTTATTAAATTTTTCGCAACAAATGTTGCAAGTCATTGTAATTTGTCTACAATCTAATAAAAAAAAATTTTTTATATCAATTTTTTTTTAGGATTTTTTCAAACAAAACTTAAAACAACATTGAGAGGAATATTGTTAAAATTATTATTTAAATATAACATACTGCTGATATTGTAAACAATTGATGGAGAATAAACTAAATTATGAAAACTTTTAATCAAATTTAATTTTCTAGCGAGTTTTATGACTGATTGACATGCTTTTCGCGATTTAAAATTATAATAAGTTAAATCTAAAATCATATTATGTTTTTGACATAGTTTAAACCAAAGAACAATTAATTTATTTAAATTTTTGTATTTTTGTTTATGATTTTCTACTTCACTTGATATACTTAAATGTACATATTGATTCATTAATCTATCACTAATTAATGCCAATAATGATGACCAAAAATAGCGATTATAATATTTACCAAAACGATTGTCAAGTAAAAATTTTAAATTTTTGATATTTGTATCAATAATAAATGATAAATCAATAGGATAGCAAAAGTCAAATATTACATCATTTATTATTTTTTTTTTCAAGAAATAATATTGAAAATGTTTGTAAATAATGTTTTTACTTTTATCAATTTTTATAAATCTATAAATTATCAAAACTAATTCGCATGGTAAGACATATAATAATGGAAACAATTCCATCAATTTTGATTTAATTTCTCTCTAGATTTTAAATTAAATCTAGGAAAAATTCAATTTAAAATCAATTTTTTTTATAGAATATTATTTCTAA